>Ga0134127_10000691_pt1 | contig 28861 bp, 63 predicted proteins | sample KB31753_FD_96459 | JGI IMG/M metagenome (GOLD analysis project Ga0134127, IMG submission 96459) | Terrestrial soil microbial communities with excess Nitrogen fertilizer from Kellogg Biological Station, Michigan, USA - KB3-175-3 | ecosystem: Environmental > Terrestrial > Soil > Unclassified ... | reverse complement strand
CTGCGCACGCTCGCGATGGCCCGCGACGAACGCCCCCTCGGTACTCGGCTGCCCACATCCGCATGCGCACTGTACCGGGCGGATTCGCGGCTTAGGAACGAACGTTTCATACCGCTCGTATGTCGTATTGCGATAGAAAGAATCCCATTGCCCGATGCGGTTAATCACCCACACTCCGTCTGTTCGCACCCTGACGGACCAGCGCGATGTCACATCACTCCGCGATAGTAGTTGCCGTAATTGCCCTGCTGACTTGTCAGAGGAATGACCAACCGGAGGCTTCAATCCAATGTTGCCGCCAGGGGGTAACGCCAAGAGAGTAGGCAGAGCAAAAGCCCATACCCTTGCGGCTATCCTAGTGTCCATCTTTGGTCGCTGAAACAAGCACGCCGGAGAATGGCAGTAAGGATTGCCGCACCTTGCGGCTATTACATTCCCAACTAGTACGGGGCCAAATTTTTCCTCCCAGGACTTGATGCGGCGCGTATTGGCAGTGCTGACGTTGGATGACAATAGACACACGACATGCTCGCGATGGTAGTCCTCGGCGGCCTCACTGCCCTGGATCGCATCGTGTCCCCACTCACCCTGATTCACCACTAGGCTGTCGCCCGCCATTGCTTCGTCGCCTCCATGCTGCCCATCAATTCACCTTCTCGCTAACCAGGCGCGAGCGCAGCCAGAGCCACAGGGAGCGCAGGAACGTCATGGCGTGGGCTCCGGGATATCGGAGGCGCGCCGCATACCAGCACGAGCCCAACTCATTCAGCCGATCCATCGCGCGCTTCCGAATGTCGGGACTGCCAGCATACAGGGCCTGTCGAAGCGCCAAGATGTAGGCGTCCGCTCGTCGCACGAGATCCTCAAATTGCCGCTCATTGGGCAGCGTCACGCCGTCGCCAATCTTGCGCGCACTCACAAGCCCGCCCCTCCCGGCTCGGCGCTCGCGGGCTTATCGTGGCGTGTGCGGGTGGGGCGAGCTTCCGCTGGGGCATCCGCAAAGTAGACCGGCGCTTTCCAGTAGATCCACCGGTCAGTAGGCGGGGTTGGCGAGAAATGCAGATGGCCGCTTGGCGTTCCCCATACACCTTCAATTTTGATTTGCCCCGGAAGCGGCGGCCCGGTGACATGCTTATTAACGATCACCTTGTAGAGCCAGCCAGCCGGTGTCAGTTCCCGCGCCTCAAGCTCAGCGATGCGCTCTCCGCGCCGCTCGGCGTTCTTGTTTGCGAGCGTAATATACGACTCCTCGTAATACTTGCGGCCGTCGTGCTCTATCCAGTCGCTCATTCCATCCTCCAAGTCAATATCCCGTGTCACATCCGCCCGGCGGCCACGGCCCTTACGAAGTCGCGCAGTTCAGCGTCGATGTCCGCCATCATCGTCAGATCTGCCGTCGTTGGGTCTTCCCCCGGCTCCAGCGCGTTCATGATCACGGCGTAGAGCGGTTTGCGCGCCTGCGTAAAATGCGCGCCGGCATTCGAGCACCTGGACCTCGTGCGCATCTTTCGGCATCACGCGAGAACGGTACGAGTTGAACTCTTCCTGAACCCGATTGCGTCTCATGCCACCTCTTGCGGATCGCGGATCAGTGCCGTTTCCGTTTCAATGGCGACGCCCGTTAGCGGCTTGGTGGTCTGCCACTTAAAGACCTCTCCGTCCTTGCGAACGTTCGCCTTGAATCGCCGGAATGCCCGAATCATCCGGTCTTCCTCGTCCGACATCAGGACGGCGCGCCCGTCTTTGGTCATGTTGTTCAGTTGATCCGCGACGACCTTCTCGGCCTCGCGTCTCGTTAATTCGAAGCGGTCGCGAAGCTGATCCCTCAGCGCCTCTACCGATTCGGCTTGTGCTTCGTGGAAATGTTCTGCGTTCATGATCTACTCCCTTTCGGTCAAAACTCGGTCAACATCTGAGCATCGGCCCGCGAAAAGCAGGGGGTCGCGCCACAGTCGCGCGCCTCGCACGCCGCGCATGTCGTTGAAGCGCCGTAGGGGCGCGATGGGCGCGCGGGGGTGAATACCTGCCTTCTGCGCCGATGCTCAGGCATTAGCGGCCTCCATCCATGCGCGTATCACTTGGGCCGCGAGCCACGGCGTGATCGCGTTGCCGTAGGCGCGAATCTGGTCCACGTGTCCGGGTAGCCGTGCAACCAGCGGGCTCATTGGTCGAACAATCGCGGCATCCTGCCATGTGGACTCACCCCAAGCCTCTTGTGCGTGGCGTGCCAAAATTGATGACAGAATACGCAGAGCGTTTGTATATTCCCGGGGTTGTTGTTCTTCCAGTCTTCGTCTACGTGATGGGCATGCAGCCGGCTCACCGAGCCACAACATTCGCAGAATTTCTTGGTGAGTTTTCTCGCCTGTGCTCCATATGCCTTGCGCGAAAGGCCACCCTTGGTGCGCGAGTTGGCACAAGAGCGTGAGCAAAACTTTCGCCTCATGAATTCGTTGTATGGTTGCAGGTCGCCGTTCGGATAACGCCGCCTGCGCAAGTGCTTCGTACAAATTAAGCACCGCTTCTCTGGGACCGCCTTGGTAGGATGCGCCATATTCGCTCACTTCTTTCGTGATCTGGATGATACGGTCGGAGCGCAAAGGCTCCACTCCTTCGGGAATCCATGTAACCACCTCGGGAGTTCCGGGTTTAACGCGCCGGTATTTGCCGTCCGGGTCTGGTCCGATGAGTTCCCAGCCGTCCCAATAACCGCCGCCGCTTCGTCGTTCAGGTTCTTGCCGCCGTGCTCCGTCCCGTAGCGACCGTGGCGCTTCGCGTCCGGTTTCGCGGAGTCGTGCGCCTGCGGCGTAGTCCAGCCCGACATCTCCAGCGCAATCCGCGGGAGCGGGCGCCCCTTCGTTCCGTAAATCTCCTCGTCCGTTTTCTGTGAGCGGTCCGAGCGCCAGTCGCGAGTGGTCGGCGTAGGATATCCCGCCAATTGTGCCGTCGTTCTCAGGCCTGGGCCTCCCTCTCCGTGCGCCCCTGCCCCGTTTGTATCGCTCGCCTTTGGGCTTGGCCATCCGCAAATCTGCGCCGCCATCGCTAGCGGCGTTCCGCAACCGTTGCCGTTCTTCTTGCTCGCCTTCAGCGTCTCGCGGCGGGCAAGCCACTTCTCGGGAGACTCCCCGTCCTGCGCTATCGACGCATCTGGAGTCGGCCACCCAATACAGACGGTTTCGGATGTGTGGCGCGTTGACGCTGCAAGACGGGATATCAACCGCCCGGCAGGCGTAGCCTTCGCTCTCCAGGTCAGCCGCCACTCCGTCGAACCAACCATAGCCAGCCTCAGCCGCAGTCTGCTCTCCCATGACGACAACGGGCCTGGCGGCACGTATGAGCGGAAAGAAGTAGGGCCATAGATGCCTTGGATCGGCTTTCCCAAGTCCCTTTCCTGCAACTGAGAACGGCTGGCACGGGCATGATCCGGTCCAGAGTCGTCGCCCGTCAGGCCAGTCAGCAAGCCTAGCTGCGTAGGACCAACCTCCAATCCCCGCGAAGAAATGGCACTGGACGTATCCCCGGAGATCGTCGGCGCAAACATCTTGGATTGGTCTATCATCGACATCTCCAGGTGCAATCAGATTCTCAGCGATCAGATTACGCAGCCATCGCACGCAGTACGGATCGATCTCGTTGTAGTAGGCCGTCACGCAACCCCCACCACATTCAGCCGCGCGAACTCGCCGTGCAGGATCGGAGTGGCTTCGTTGTATGCGTGGTTCATTTGGCCTCCAGCGGCGGGTCGAATACAACGCCGCGTCGCCGTACGACCATCGCGAGGTGTTCGAACTTGCCGTGATTGGTAACCGTGGGCTTCACGATCTTGCCGTACTTCGTGCCGGCCGTCTTTACTTCGATGCGTAGGACCCGCTGGCCCTTGATCGCGACAAGATCGCATGAGGCGTGCGGCGACAGTGAGCGGAAAACGTCGTAGCCAAGGTTCATCAGGTGGCAGGCGACGGACAACTCCGAGATGGCCCCTATGGTTCCCTGCGATGCCATGTTGCGCGAGCAGAGTCCCAACGCGGTCGCGTTAATGGCCTTCTGTAGTTCACGCGGATCAGAAAGTGCGTTCTTCAGCCGAACGTCCAGGTAGGCTTCAGCCGCGGCGCGGTCCTGTGACTTGGTGGACTCGCAGAAGTACTCGCCATCGCGGTAATACTTCACCCACCAAATGCGTCCGCGCAAGTACACCATGCCACGGCCGCGCTCGCGGCGTGAAGCTTTTGTGCAGCTTGGGAGTAAACGATCAGCGTCGCCAGTCGGCTCAATTTTCGAAAACGGCGCGCCCGTCCACTCCAGTCCGCGTCTAGCGTGTGTTTCAATAGATTCAGGTTCTACGGCTTGATCTAGCATAACTGATTTTAAATCAGTAGCTTGGTTTTGTACAGAAGTAAGTTTGTGTAGGTTTCTGTGAAGCTTGTGCGGATGTGGCGGAATTGGCAGACGCGCCAGATTCAGGTTCTGGTACCCGCAAGGGTGTGGAGGTTCAAATCCTCTCATCCGCACCATTACGACTTCTCTCCGGCTTTTTCGTTGAACCTGTCGAGGTCCTTCGCGGCCCGTTTCAGGTCCCGCTCATCCACGATCGTGTAGCGATCAAAGATGGAGCGCGTCTTGTGCCCGCTGATCGACATGGCTACCTTCTCGGGTACGCCGGCATGGATCAGGTTTCGCACGCCGCTCCTGCGGAGATCGTGAAACAGAATCTCCGGCACGCCGGCCGCCTGGCACGCCGACTCCCAGCCTGTTCGAAAGCTCTTGATGGGCCGCCCATCGCGCGTGAACACGAATTGAGCCTGTGGCCACTTAGCGTCGCGTTCCTCACGGCGGCGCTTCATCATCTCCTCGACCACCTTCGTCATCGGCAGGATGCGCGCGGCCTTGTTCTTGGTTTCGCCAGCTTCCAGGCGAATCGAGCGCGTGTCAAAGTCCACTTGGCGCCAGCGAATCTTAAGGATCTCTGAGCGCCTACATCCGGTCTGGAACGCGAACAGCGCAATGTCGGCAACATCCGGCGACAAGTGCTCAGCGATCTTGCGGAACAGCGGCCAATCGCAGAAGCCTTTGCGGGCATCGGATTCTTTCAGTTTCGGGACACGAGGAACGCGAACCACCTTGGGTGGGCTTGCCCTCAGTCCGATGTAGTAGGCGCGCCGCAGCAGCGAGAGTTCACGGTTTATGGTTGCGTTCGAGATATCCTCACGCTTCCGTTTGTCCGTATACTGATTAATCTGCTCGCTACCGATCTTGATGGCGCGCCAACGACCGAAAAACGGCCGCAGATGCTTGACTACGATGCGCGCCCAGGCGATGCTCTTGCCGTTCAACTCGTAGTCGCGCAGGAGATCATCGAGCAGATTGTCCACGGTGATCGACGCAACGCGGACCTCGGAGGCGTCGCCCCTGGCAACGGCCGCCAGTCGGGTCTTCAGTAGAGCTTCGGCATCGGCACGCTTCTTGCTGCGCGAAGACTCGCGGATCATGCGCCCGTGATCGGAATAGTAAACCCACCAAACCTTGTTACGCAGGTATACGTTTCCGAATCCCCAGTTGTGCTTGCTCACCACGGGGATTCTACCGCACTGTTCTAGTGCGCGCCTATTCACGGTTCCTCGCGATCCAGTCATCCAGGTCCTCCCTTGTTATATGGATTCTGCGACCGGTGCGGATCACGCGGATTTCTCCGCGAGCCACAAGCTTCTGCATCGCATCCGCCGACCGTCCGAGCATTGCGCCGGCTTCGCGCAACGTGAGCAGCCGCGGCATCGGCGACGATTCCGGCCGCAGCCGCGCCGTGATCTTCTCGGCGAGCGCATCGAGCAGCCCGTCAAGGTCGAACTCGCGTCGCCGAATCGGTACAGCCGCCATCGCTCTACTCCGTATCGCGCCACATCGCGCTAATGCTCATGCGTCACTCCGCCGGGTCCGCCGCCGGGGTTGGCGTAGCGGCGCGCTTCAGTCGGTCAATTTCAGCCGCAATCAACGCGCCGGCGATTATGAGGCTCCGTAGACGGTCATGAGTCTCGCGCTTGTCCCATTCGGCTTCCCACGGCCAAGGATCGCGCCACGCCAACTTTGTAAACACGTCACCCGGCTCGCACACCGGCAGTCTCGCGCGAATCTCGATTGGCGTCGCGTAACAGCACGCCGCAATTGCCAGCTCGCCATTCACGTGCTGGTCATCGTGTTCCGGCGTCCAGCCTTCTTTTTCGATCTGACGTTGACGTTCCTGCGCAATCAATTCGATTCCGTTCACGATTCCCTCACTCCCCGCCCATCGCGCGCTCGCTCAGCAGCTCCGTTGTCGTGCGGTAGCGCCGCACCAGCACGTCGGCGGGCGGGCGGTCGTCGATGGTCAACCATCGGTGGAGACAGTGGGTGGAGACCGGATTGTTATTGATCAATTTCCGACCGCACACCGGTAGATCGGAGCGCGGTCCTTCCGTAATCTCAGCGCCGCAGAGTCGGCACACGTACACGTCGTACTCGCGCGTGGTGGGCTCGGTGGTCATCGGCGATCCTTGCGGTATTTGCGATCCAGGAATCGGCGCGTGTCCTCGCGGATATCGGCCATCGTGCGCTCGAATTCTTCAGCCGAAATCTTGGCTGGCGGCTCGATGCGCCCATAATCGCGCTGCTTGCCCTCTAGATCCGGCAGGCTCGCCAGCGATGCGCCGTTTATCAGCAGTTGCTTCTGAAATATGTTCATCATCCCCCCTCACCCCCTCACCCCCTCCGCGCGTCCGAATCCGGCGCGCTGGTTATTGCGTGGTCTTATCGTCCCGCCAGCCTTGCCACGCCCAGGCGCGGGTCAGTCTGAAATCCGGCGTCGATGTTCAGCGTCTCGCTGCGCTCGTAGTTCGCCGCATGTCGTACCGAGGATTCGTGATTCTGGCATATGAAAATAGCGCACGATGTGGCTATCAAGATTGCCGTAACACTCCTCGAACGCCCGCTGTTCCTCGAAGCCCGATTTGTACCATTTGTCAGTTCGCATCACCTCACTTCCCCTTCTTCCCGGCCTTCGCCTTCCGCACAGCCGTTTCAATCTTCAGCCCACGCGGGCGCTGCACGGAATGCCAGAACCCGCCGCCTGCCTTGTCCTCTTCGATGGTGAAGAACCACACGCCGCGCTGGACGCCGGTACGAACGTGCATCGTCTGGCCGTCTGGCAAATTGATGCCGATCCAGAACGACGTCGTATCCATGCGCTCGATATGGACGAAAGGCATCCCGAGCGAACACCTCGTCTAATTCGCCGTCTTGGTTCAGCCGCACTTCGAATCTTGGATTTACTTTTGTCGCCATCGGATCTTTGCTGCCTTTCTTCCAATGGCCGCTTTATGCTCAGCGGTCGCTGCGCGATAAACGCCGAGCCTAATCTGACGGTGGCGCACGCGATTACACTCACGACATTCTCTAGTCGGGTACTTTCTGCCGCGCCGATTCCTCAAACGGGTGTTCTCTGGCGTGAACTCGTGGCCGTTTATGCAGTGTGTCTTGCTCGCGTGAACCGCGTAGAGGCTCAGGCTGTTTTCTGTAACGTTGGCTCGCGTGGTGACGACCCGAATATGGGCTGGATTGATGCATGCGCGAACGCGGCATCGATGGTCAAGTACGCATCCATCAGCAGCGTTTATCCCACAGAATACGGCCATTGATGCCACATGGGCGCTGATGCTGGCCCCGCGCACGGTAAAGTTCCCGTACCCCTTGGGGTTCTTCGCGCCACGCCAAATCCAACACTCTTTGTCGTCTACGTCGACGCCCATCAAAAGACGGGTTCTGGCGTCGTCTAAGATTTCGACCGAGACGTCCTTTTTGCTCGCACGTCCCAACGCGGCTGCTTGCAATTGGGGCAGCGAGCAGGGCGCTTGTCGATCCGCTTTATCCACACATGTCCGCATCTCAGGCACTTGCATTTGTAGGGGTTTTTCATCGACTAACATATTACCATGATAGCATCCTGTTGCCAGCCAGCCAAGCATTATCCGGTGCGCCTGCTCCCTCCGGTTCACCAACGGGCTTGCATCCAAAACGAAAGCTGTTAGACATGCCCTCTATTCTCCCTTGGCGCTGAACGTAACCGCGAGAGAAACGCCGTTGAAATCATCACTCCAAAGCGTTGCCGTGAAATCCTTACCAGCGAGAGCAAACTCGCGAACGATGCAGCTTGTGCAAAGATATTCAGAGATGCCCTTGGCTCGAATCACTTCGTTCCAAAGTTCGTTGGGGATTGACGTATCGAAGCGATGCGGGCCGCCGCAGCCGCCGCAGAACAGCGTCCCGTGCTGAAGCTTCATTCGCCGTTCGAGTTCGAGCACTCGCTGATTAGCCACGTCGCGTTCGTCGATCAGCCCGGAGCAATGCTGGACAAGCAAATCGATTATCCTGTCCCCCGGTTCCACCATCACGGCTTCTCCTGCGCGTCGAGCATGGCGATCACCGCGTCTGCGACTTGCGCGGGCGTGGCGGCGATCAGGTCAAAGTCGCCATACTGCCCCGGTGGTACGGCCATCAAGTCGCAAAGCTCCCTGACGAATCGAAGCTCTAGTTCCAACTCGCGCACGCGGTCGAGCAGGAGCCGCCTATCCGATTCGCAGAATGCATTGTCGGTGTATGGATCGAAGTACGACAGCCCGATCTTCAGCCCGTAGCCGAGCGCGTAGATGCTGCCGTCAGGCACGTCTGCAATGAATATTCCTGGCCGCGTCTCCCGCACATTCCAGTCCATCCACTCAGCCAGCCTGCGTAACTTTTCGCGTGCGTTGAATTCAGTGCTTTCCATTCTCACGCAGCTCCCCGTTTTCTTGGACGGACAAGCTTGTCTAATAGTTCTCGCGCTTCCGACTTAAGAATCTCGTTGACTCGGCCGCGCGTTTCAGGTGTCGGCGAGTTCGCGCCGTTGATGTACTTCGAGAATGCGCCGGACGATTGGCGTGCCTGCTTGTCGATGTGTTCCTGTGACAGGTTCATTAGTAAGCGCGCAGCATCCCAGCGGTCTGTCTGCGACCGCGCAATTACGGCGATCCCGAATAATTCGAGCACTTCGATGCGCTGCTCCAGCGTGACTAGGAACGCATCCACGCTTTCTTCTACGAACGTCTCGTACGTAGTGGCGCGGTGGCCGTTTGGGCACTGCCTGCGACGGCGAACAGCGTGCTCTGAACGTACGCGGCTCGCTACAGTGGTGCGCGAGTCAATCACCTCCATTGCTTGGCCACACGTCGGACAATTCATGATTCAATCACCTCCGCCGTTCGCGCCCACGCGCTCCACTGGCTCTTGGTCACGCCCGCCAGCACGCCGCGCTCGCGGTACCACACGCGATGCTGCGTCACCTCGGTCACCGTGCGCTTGCTGCGCCCCTTGCGATACGTTTGGCCGGGGTTAGGCACGTGGAGCCTCCAGGAGCGCCGCTACTTCGGGGGTGGCACCTTCAGGGTTCAACGGATTCGGTATCGGCGACCAATGCGTGAGCCAGCCAGAGGCCAGCAGGCACGCACAGACGGTCGGCTTGCCGTCGCGAGTCTGGTCACCACATCCAGGACCGCCGCCGACGTATGGCGGCTCCTGGACCGGCACGTGCCACCACAGGACCGTGCCGCAGTCGTCATGGTACTCGCTTGCAGGCCGCAGTGTACAAGGGTTAGCCATCACAGCGCCCCGCACTTCCGCCGATGCTCGCGCCATCGCGCCGTCAGTTCCGCCGTGATCGCCTCGTCCGTCTGCCGCCGATCCACCCGCAGGCGCGGGATGCGCAGCCCGCACTTGCAGACGAGCGTTGTGCCGCGCGAGTCGTGGATGATATCGCGCGTGTCGTGGTGGGTGGCCGTCGATTGGTCAGTCATTGTCTTTCGCCTCCAGGCTCGCGCTCACGGCCGCGTCGGTTAGTTCACGCGCCGCCTGCTTGCGACCGCGCTTAATTCCTTCCGCGAGCGCTTCGTCGAGAGCGAGCGCAATTTCATCAACAGCCCTCGTCGTCTCGCGCTCCGACATTGAGGTAGTCCAATGCGGCTTCCAGAGGGCTCGCGCCTGCCGCATTGCCCACGCGCTCGCCTCAGGCATCGCGGCCCTCCTGCATCGCGGCGGCATCAGTATCATCCACAATCCCGTGCATCGCGACGTTGACATCTGGATCTGCCATCGCTTGGTCGATGGTTTCTCGCAAGGTCGGACTCAGGTATACATAGCGGCAATTAAATACCGCCTCTGCCTCTATGCCATCGTGGCACCGTTCGATTTTGAAGTAATTGCGCCTGGACAGCCAATCCAGCCGCGCCTTGTCGCGCTCCAACTCCGCCACCCGCGCCTTCAGCGCCGCGATGCACTCGACGGCGGCGGCGTGCTCGATTCCGCACGTCCAGCAGGGCTCAGGCATTTGGCGACTCCATGCGGATATGTTCGGTGATGCCCGGCTGCTTCATTCGTCCGGGATGCTCGCGCCAGAACTGAATGAAAGAATCTATGGTCCGATTCAAAGCCTCGACGTGGCTGCGTTTGCACTCATCCATCGCGCAGACCTCACGGTATTTTTGAAGGGCCGCAACAGCATTCCGATCCCTTGCCCGCAACAAAAATACCGGCTCGTCCAGCGGGATTTCCTCGCCGCTCACGGTGTTCACGATACGCTCACCGTCAATAGAGAACTTGCCATCTAGTTTTCGCATCTACTTCACCCCCTTCGTCAGCTTCTGCATCGCCTCGTGCGCCTGCTTGGTCAGCAGATCCTCGCGCAGCCAGATTTCGGCGGGGCAATCCATTTCTCCACACCTGAAGCCGTACCAACTCCAATGCCCCGACCCGTAACCGCGCACGCTCAACGCCTGCAATGAGGTGTATAAGTACAGCGGGTCATCAACCTGACTCGCTACATCACACTGCCGCGCGTGCCCACGAATCAGCCGCACGCCGTCGATCTTCATCGGGCTCTTCATCGCCTTGGCTCCGTAATCCCACCTGGCGCTTCCTTGCGCACGTACTGCACGAGCGCGTCGAATTCTCGGAGCGTCATGATGATCTTGTCGCGGCGACCACTGCTGGAATCTTCGAGCATCACCTCGCCACCGGCCAGCACGGACACGGTCAGAGAATTACCCTTCTCGCGGCGCAAGTATTTCATCGGCCCGCTCCCGCAGGCGCGGACCTGCTCATATCGCCCACTCCCCACTGAAATCAGGGCAGGGTATTACAATCTCTTGCGGCACTCTCGGCGGCAATCCATCCAATAAATACAGAATGCTCGTGTGATGCAGACCGAGATAGCTCCCGATCAGTTCCAGGCTGCAACCGTCGCGCCGAAGTCTACGTGCTACCTGCGCCCGCGCCGAGACAGCCTGCCGGGTCCTCTTGCGTTCGCGGACCATTGCGGGCGTGATGCCGTATTGCTCTGCCGCTTCGGATATGTAGCGGCGCACTGACGACGGCAATTCGCGCCGCATGACGTACTGGCTCATCGAGCCTCCGCAGAATCGCAGGGCCGCGCTGCAAGAGATTGTGCGCGCCAGCGAATTTGCGCCGCCCGTACGCGCTTACCGCGCAGGATCGCCTCGGGCCTGGCTCGCATGGTCGCTGCGTGGCGCTCAATTCGCTCGGCGCGCGGCGTCGATGGAACGCCCCGGTAGCGCCCGCTCATTGCATCCTCCGGCGCGCTGCGGCGCTCGCGACGGATGCGGCTAGCTCGGGGTCGCGGGTGTCGAGCTTGGGGACCGTGGCGGGTTCGGCGGAAGGCGGGCATCCACACCGCACAGCCTCCGTCCGCTTCTCGCCAGCAAACACACCGCGCTCGATCGTGTATTCGCGCGTGCGAAACCCCGAGCCGTTGCACAGCGGACACGCCCTCTTCGGCGGCGCCTGCTTTGCCGTAGTCGCCGGCACCTCTCCGGCGACCACCGCGATATCGGCTGGCGGCGGGCACTGCCGACACGTTGCGATGATCGCGTCCACGATGCGCCGCGCGTGGTCGATGCTGTCGGCGTGTTTCACGAGCGCCTTGGCCAGCTCGCCGCGGCCAAACGCATCCGAGGGGTAGTACGACAACGCCGAAAGACGGCGGATTTCTTCGACGCAAAAGTCTTGCAATTCTTCGAGTGTCGTCATCTGATCCTCACGGCGTTTTTATGATCGGACATTGAGGTTTTCGACCTAAGTTCGCGCTTGTACTCGCGCAGGATAAAGTTCTTGGGCTTGGGGATGAAGCTCGGGTCATCGTAGACGCCGTTGTCGAGATTCCATTGCAGCCGGTCGATGCGGAGTTTCTTGTGATCCCAGTCGAGAATGCTCCACGGCCAATATCCGTCTTCGAAATCCTCGTCAATCAACGGCTTACCGGATTTTCGGTACAGTCCCACGAGGAGCGTGTAAGTCTCGTCATGCCGCCATGAGTTTTTCATTTCGCCACCATCCCCGATGGTTTCAGACTTCCTTTCCCCTTCACCGACAGAATCAGAAACAGACTCAGACTCAGAGCGCGCGCTCGCGCGAGGCGTTACTGAAACGTTTCGCTGCCGTTCCCGAAACTTCCGAACGCGCTCTGTTGAGGAGTCGGATTCGAACTGATGATCGGACCAGTCATGAATCACGAGGCAACCGTCAATTTCCTCTATGAAACGTTTCTGCAACAGCGAGGAAACGGCGCTTTGAACTGTGGCTGGACTCTTGTGCAGTTTACGCGCGATCTTCTCCAGTGGCGGAAGCACGGCCTCATTCCGGCAGGCAAACGCCCAGAGATTGATCAGCCACTTGAACAGCGGAGCCGGTAGCGCCTGGATCTTGTCATTGTCCAGGATCGACGCTGGCCCATCGGCGTGGACGCGAAACCAGCGCTTAGCCATGATTCGCTCCCTTGCGGGAATTGCAAGATCGGCAGAGCGTCTGAAGATTCTCGATCTCGGCGCCGCCGCCAGAGGCGACAGGCTTCCTGTGGTCTACCGTCAAATCACGCTCGGATCCACAGCGGACACACCGATGGCCGTCACGTTCATATACAGCGCGCCGCTTTACCTTACCCACATAAGCCTTGCCGACAGAGAGGCGCACTTGTCGACGAATAACTGCCGACTGTTGGCCGTTATACGCGACGAATTGCCAACCCTCAGGGGTTCGTCGAATCCAATTCGACGCAACCATGGCATCAATTAAAGCCTTGGGGTCTTTTCTCCAGTCGCACGTGGTGGCGACCGCGCCAGTTCCCCATTTCAGAATCATTCCGCGGGGGCAGTAATCCTGAACGTAATGACTACAGAGTTCAATTACGCCGACCGCCGATGGAATACCCGTTCCTAAGCGCGCGGCTAGATCCAGAAGCGCCGGATTGGTCGGTGTACCACAGCGCTTCATCACCCCCGCCTCCCGCCGCGCCGCGCCTCAGTATTAGCCACGCGGTTCAGCCAGCGGGTCAGGCCCACTAGTTTCCGGCGCCGCATGTCGTAAATAGTCGCGTCCGGGTCCAGGCATTGGCGACACACATAGTTCGCCTCCGCGTTGTAAGGTGTATGTCCCGCACCAGCCAGTAGCGGAGTTTCGCGGCGACAATTCCAGCAGTGACCGCGATCATCTGTGCGATAGACGGGATTGTCAGCCACGCACGTCCTCCTGCTCGGAGCACCACTCGCACCACGCCATGTGAACGGGTATCGGGACGTCGTAGCGCGTGACCACCACGCGGAAGCGATCACTAGAGCAGGAGTGCGTCTCCTTGCGCGACACGATCAGCCCGCGCTTCTGTAGGGCCTCGGCCGTCTTCGGGTGAATGAACCTGTCGTCGCCAATCGCGATGCGTCCAAGCGTGTCACGCTGATATGGCGACAGCTTGCGGATCGCGGTAGCGTGATGTGGAATCTGTGTGGATGTGGCTTGCGCCTGTGTGGTCTTTTTCATCGCTCGCCTCTTGAGCACCGGGCCGCTGGGGAAGAGGCCCCCAGCGGTGGACCGGCAGTAAGTGCACGGCACGCCGGATCATGACTCCGTCGTGTGGTTCCGCTACCTACGATTCTAAATCTACCAGCCTCTTGCATCAAGAGAAAAACACGCCTTTCGCTAAACTTGTTTCAAACGTTACTCAAGCTACTTGTCGCACCCACCACACCCGCCAGCTACTCGCCGCCGTCCGTCTGCGCGGGCGTGCGGCTACGACCCAGGGTTCAGGCAACTTCGTCACGTGCGCAATAAACGCATCGCTGCCGGGTTCGAACATCGTTCCATCGCCGAGCGTTATCGAGCCGCCATTGACGTCGCTGTACAGCACGTGCTCAACAACCTTCCCGTTCAGCACAATCACGGACTCTCCGAGCTTGTTCGGTGGCGGCAACTCCAGGATGTCGCCGGTGTATCGATTCATCATCCGCATCGCTCAACTCCGCTCCCTCACGATTCGCTCGATGCTCTCAACGTGCTGCTTGCGGTCGTCGCCCACCTTAGCCACGGCGCACCTCCGGCGGATCAGGCAGGGGTTGCTCCACGGGTAGCTCGACGCCGAGCGCGGCGAGTGCGGCGCGACAAATCGCCAGTGGCGCGGTCTCGGCCTCCACGTTGGCTACGTAATAGGAATTGATGTCGTCGGTTCCGTCCTCGACCTGCACTGCGTAGCAGTCTGGCAGCGCGTGAATCTCGAATCGCCGGAAGCGCTTCAGTATCGCCTCGACCACTTGAAAGGCGGCCGCGATGTCAGTGGAGTAGCGCGGCACCTTGCGAGGGTTGCCGCCCGTGTCAATTAGCGGCTCGCCTGCATCTGCCCAGTCACGATCCTCAGTGAACACTAGATCATCGCCGCCATCGTGGCGATACACGTCGAGCCCCATCACGCGCTCGGCTACCAGCACGTCCAGTTCGCGATCCACTTGAGTCGTGCTCATCGCGCCCCCTTCGTCCGCCGCGCTCCCGGCTTCGTCTCAATCCAAACGCCGCGCGCGTATCGCACGACCGTGAGCGCCGCATACGTCTCCGGCCACAACGCAGCCAGTAGTTTCACCTTCAGCCTCCACGCTGGCGTCTGAGCGCCCTTGGCCTCCACATATCGGACGACGTTGTCATTACCCACGACCGAGAAATCGATCACGAGCTTGCAGATCAACTGGTTATTCACGACCATCGGGAATGGAATCTGCCGCCGCCACTCGCGGATCTGGCCGGCGCGTTTCAGCAACTCCAGCACGTCGGCGTAATTCGCCTCCATGCCGCTGTGATACGTCACGCCATCGCGCTTGGTCGGCTTCGCGCCATACTTGTGCCGCCCGCGCGCCTTCATCACCAGCGACCCGCCGCACACGGAGAGCGCCTGCACCTCGGCGGCGCTGAGCACGGGCATGCCGGTCATAATCCAGCCTCCGGTCGATAGGCCGGGTGTTGATTCGCGCGACGCCAGAACATCGGCTCATCGCCACGCATCAGCATCAAATGAGCGATTACATCGTCGGTCGGACACATCGCCCCAGCCCATGTTCCGGAATAGTAAGCGATGGGGTGCAAGCAGAGGCAGGCCAATATTCTCGTGCCGTCTCCAATAGCCGTCTTTCCGATCGCCACCGTTGGCTTCAGTCGGCGAAAGATATAGCTCAATTTGCTCTTGGCGCTAGATTCGATGAACATTCCGGTCAGCAGGTACTGCCGAAATTGGCGCCCATTGACGAGCGTGGCAAGCAGATTCATAGCCCGCGCTTCGGTCGCGAGGCCCCAGGCATCGGATGCCCGTAATGTATCGAAATCCAACCGAAAGTGGTGGACTCCGGGAGTAATACCATAGGTGATCCTGCCGTTCGCGAGTTGAATTACGGAGACGTCACTACGGCGATTCCAAGACCAGAAGCGGTTGCGAACTGTGGCGCCATCAAATTCGGGATCTTCCTCGCGCTCTGTCTTGGCTAAACCAATCTCCATCAACTTTTCTGCGTTCGGAAACTTTCGATCAATCACCATCGGGTTGTTGTCCATCGGCATCGGAATACCGGCCCACTCTGAATCTCGTTTAGCGATTAGGTCGAGTCCGTGGCGCAGTCCTGCGTAGCCATGCTCCGGCTCAGCCGCCAGCGCTGCGTCCCACGGCGACTGCGCGGGCGCCACTGGCTTCAACGGTTCGGCGTGGGCGCCCTCGCCGCTTGCGTACCGGCTCTCCAGTCGCCGCTGTATCAGTTGCCGTATCCGCTTCGCTTGTCTTGCTTTGCCCATCTTTCAACTCCTGAACCTTGGCCGCCTCTGTCGCCAACTGCTCACTCATCTCCTGAACTCGGCGCAATTCTGCGGCCTGCTCATCAAGATCGTGCTCGCGTGCGTTCATTGGGTCGAAATCCGCAATTACGTAGCGGCAACGCTTCTCATCAAAGTCCACGGCTCGCTCAAACGCCTTAACGCCATCGCGCTCAACTTCAACGAGAAGCGCATAGCCTCGGCGCAGCATGTCCCTGATGATCCGCCCGGCTCGAATCTTGTCCTGCGGATCATCGCCAATCAGAATCGCGTTATCGCCACCAGCCACATTCAAAATGTTCAGTTCACCCATTACTAACGCTCCTGCCTTCGTACGCCACGAGCGCCGGCCGCAGGCGCTTCGGCAGCACCGCCACGATGATCTCGGTCAGCTCGCCCGGCATCGCGTCGGTAACGAACGTGAGCCGCACCTCGACGCGCGGCCCTTGCGGCGCATCGGGGCGCTCGTAGCGCGTGCGGAGCGGGCGAATTGGCGTGGTCATGGTTACGCCGCCGGTGTGCCGTTGATGATCGTGATCTTGAGTTCGTTCGCGATTCGATCCCGTGAAGCGATGAACGCCGAGCGCAGCACTTCCTCGGGGCGAATCAGCGTGTACCAGATAACGAGCTTTCCTTCGTTGACGCGGAAGCGCAGTAACGCCAGTAACGCCTGCATCGGCACGCGGTCACCTCCGATGTACGCCGGGATCGTGACCGTGAACTGCTCCGGCACTGACAATTCACCAGCGCCGACGCTCGCCCGCATCGTTTCGGTGTACTTGAACTTGCGCTGTCCGTTGTTCATACTCACGCCAGCGCTGAACTCGACATCCGTGGTGGCCTTTAGATCGCGAGCGACCTCCATCATGGCCGCTGGCGTCGGATTCGTTATGTCGATGCCGTTCTGCTCCAGGAACTCGGCAAACTGGGTCTGGTTGAACTGTTTGTTGTTCATGCCGAGCCAACGCGACCACTCGGGAGATAGCCGCAGTTCCAGCGTCAGCCGATGCTTGCCCCATCGCGCTGCTCCATCGCGGGCCGCGTGATAGTCGAGTACGGCCACGACTTTCGATTCCGGCTCCCAGGCGAACGCGCGGGAGTTCTCGTCACTGAACAGCGTGTAGTACTCGACGAAGGATTCGGCGTCCAGTACCCTGACGGCCTGCTCGACACGCTGCGGTCGGTCAGCATATTCGTTGTAGCGGAACCGGGCCAAGCTCTCCAGACTGTAGCCGTCTGGCACAAGAATGAAATCGGTGTTGCCGCTCTGTACCTGCAACGGCTTCGATGCAGCGCCTACTAGCGCGGCGATCTCCCTGACTGTCTCTGGACTCGTATCAGCCACGCTTTTGCTCCTCTCGCGGTTGCTCGAACATTGCGGTCTGCGCCGGATCGTCGCGCGTCAGCACGCCTTCCTTGTTCACAAAGAACACGCTCTTGCCAATCGCAAGCTCGGGGATCTTCGTTTTGCACTCGTGGTGGGTTTCGACTTCGACCACCGCGCCGCCCATCCCCATCTTCGATGGAGCAATGTGAAGCTCGATGGTCAACTTACCCTTGCCGCCAGTCTCCAGGACACCCTGCAAGACCTCGTTGAATTTCTTCGAGCAATCCACCGCGACAGCGCCGTTTCGCATGTCCAGCAGAATTGCCAACAGATCATTTCTCATGGATTCATCAGCCAATTAAGCCTCCTATTCAAATCATTTGATTCCGCAAGACTCGGGATGCGCCACGATGTACTCAGCCTGCGCCTTCGTGCAGGGGTGATAGATCACGACCGTCGGACCACATGTAGACTGCCGACCCTTATTGATAGACGCCTGCTCCATCAGTTCCACGATTCCGTCGTCATCGAGCAACACCTCAAACAGCCCGTCAATCGAACGGCGCATCCGGTCGGTACATCCCGACTGGAGATGAATGCGCCGCAGATTACGCTTGTTCGCCATGCCTGCTATTTCCCCTCGTAGATGCGTTCCAGCTCGCGGATATCCGCCGCCTGCGCTGGAACCGGCGCGATTGCCGCGTCAGCCCACGGCACGGGCCAGCGCCGGCCGCACGTGGCGCATTCGTAGGTGGCGTAGCCAGCCCACATCACGCGCCCATGGAACGTACCGCAGAACCAGCGGATGAGCCAGGTCAAAACACCACCTCTTCCGGGAATGCGAGGGCTCGGCTACCATCCAGTTCGTTCTCGGGATTCTGGAAGATGTGATTTTCGAGCACCAAGCTGCCGTTGATGATGAGCGCACGAAAGTATTTGCTGTGTTGCCGTGCCTTCTGAAAGAACCGCAGCCCGATTGCGCCATCACCCTCAGCCAATTCGACGTAGCGGTTTAATTCGCGAATCAGCGACTCACGTTGCTCCTTGAAGTCCCATGCGGCATGGACGATCTTCCAGACGGACTCGCTCACGCGACCGCGCGATTGAAGCACCTGCGAGTATGCTTCAACGGCCTTGTCGTGCCGCTCCTTCAGTTCCTTGTCGCGGGCGATGGCATCCTTCTTGTCCTTCATCTTGGAAAGTGAATATCCATCGACGCGAACAATCTCTAACTTGTCCATGGAGTGTTGTGCGACCGGCTCGTAACCAAACTGCCAATTGCACTCGTTGGTCCAAAGTTCGAACTGCCTCAAATATTCCGCCAACTGCTCGGCTTCTTTGCGGTCCTGAACGAGTAACCCGGTATGCCCGATCTGATACAGAACAACATCGGTATCCTTCGGCAGCGGCTTGTACTCTCCGGGGTGTTCGAGCGCGAACGGAACGCCAGCCTCGGCGCACTCTAGGTCAATAATGCGGCTGACTTCAGCCTCCTGCAATTGCTCAAGCTCCACACCCGTGTAGTCACGCAGTAATTTAATTGGCATTCGCCACCCCCGCGCCGTCTGTCGCGCCATTCACGCGCTTGGTGCGCTTGCTGCCGGCCTTTGGCCCCGGCTTGCTGCGCAGTGGCTTGCCCTGGATCAGGTCGCGCTCAGCCTTCAACGCGGCCTGCCTGACAAGGATTCCCCTCAGTTCGGAGTCAATTTCCTGTAGGCGCTCCGCTTCCTTGGCCGTGGCCGCTTCGCGCAATTCCGCATAACTGAATGTTGAAAGGTCGATATCTCCCATTTACGCCACCTCTCTCCAGCCGGTCTTCTGATCGTTCGCTCGGTACAACTTGCCGTCGATGCGGATTGTTTTGTCGGGATATTCCATCGGGTCGGGCCAATCTGCGGCGTCGCTCCCGAGCGATATATCGATCACGCCTGACTTCTCGACGTCCACTTCGGCCGCGCGGGCCTTGTTGGCATCGTGGGTCGGGCCGCTCAGCGATTTCCGTTCTGCCGCCGTGATGGACTTGAACCATGCGGCGTAGGCGTCCGTGCCATCTTCGGCCGCCGCGCGAGCACGCTTGATCAACTGCTCGTTATTCCCCAGCGGAGTACCGCCCTCATTCCACTTGCGCACCCGGTCCCCGTCCTCTTTAGAGATAAGTTTTGGCTCCGGGAACAGGTCCCACAGGTCGTCGTGGCACTTGACGATCGTGGACAGGTGCGTCTTTGGGTCCACCGAGAACGCAAGGAGCATCGGGTAGAAATTGTTCTTCTCCCAGATGGGCTGCACGCCCAGATCAACGTACTCTTGCTTGCCTGTGCTGGATTTGGCCTTGTCGATGATCTTCGTTTTTTCCTGCGCCTTTAGACACCAGATCACATGCATGTCCGAAAGCGCGGTCCGGGTCATCATGCGTTTGTTCCAGAGCTTCGGAATTGACCACATGCCTTTGGCGGCTTCAGCCATATCCGCGCACCCACCAGGGCCGTCCCAGGAGTCGCTGCCGCTATCAATGAGGCATACCTTGTAGCCCTTGGACTCGATTAAATCGATGGCCTCGATGTACCGCTTCGGGTGATAGGGGAAATCGAGCTCCACTACGTCGAACCCGCCCGGCATCGCGGACAGTATGCGCTTGTTGTCGGCATACAAACTCGCGCGTCCGCGCTCGGTATCAATGACCGCGACACGCCCCTCTGGCGACAGTCCAGCAGCGAATAACAGGGCGCTGTATGTCTTGCCGGAGCCCGAAGGCCCGTAAAACGCCAACTGTAACGGTAGCGCCCGGCGAACGGCCTTTTTGATTTCCAATGTCATCGCGGTCTCCTGTTGGCTGCCTGCTCTTTGGCGGTTGCCCAGCGAACATTTCCGGGCTCGTAGTTGCCGTCGCAATTCGGATAACGATCCAGTGAGTGGTGCGGGGTTGGGCGACGCCCGACGTGCGCCAGGAAAGCAGCGTAGTCATGGCGCCACTCGGGATGTACGGTGATTCCGCGCCCGCCCCAATTCTTGAAACGTGTGGCCCGCGGGTTGTGGCAACGCGTGTTCATGTTCACCCACGCGCGATATTCTGGCGTCCAAATCTCGCCGGCAGCTTCGCCGTGAGTCCTGTGGTTTCCGACCTGTAGGCACCCGCACGAGCGCGATAAGCCCTTGCGTACGGTGTAGCGATGAGTCACCACGCCCCGAGTTCCGCAGGCGCAATCACACCGACACCTGCTATTCGGCAACATCGCTCGCACCGTCAACCTGCCGAATGTTTGGCCGACTAGATCAATGCTTCGCATATCAGAAAATCATCCCCGGCAATTCCTCATCCATCAGCGCATCCATCTCCTGCGCGTACCGCCACGGCGTTTTGCCAAACCCGAACTTCGAGGCGCACTCCGCGTACAGGCGGATCAACTCCCGGCATTCGAGCCGAGCCCGTTCCCAGTAGAGATTCGGCTGCCCAGCCGTCGTCGCACGCAGGACCTTGATGCGCACTTCGTGCGGCTCCTCGCTTTCAACGAACGGCATCACATGATCGCCGCGCCAATCAAGCGGCCAGCCGCGCAGCAAAGCGTAGAAGAACGCCTGTAGATAGTAGCCCTCGTAAAAGATTGCGTCCGCGATGGACTTATCTATCGACTTGCCGCGCTTCTGTGAGAATGTCTTGGGATCGACGGTCATCTTGGGGCTCACCCAATCCAGCCGGCCCTTCAGGAGAACGCCAGTCTCTTCGTCCTTGCGAAAGACGCAGACTTCCGGTTGTCCTTCGCTCAGGATTTCCCTGACGCGCGGTTCCGACAGCAGGCTATCGGCGGCGCGAGTAACGCGCTCCCATATTGCCTTCGTCAACATTGTTTTCCCGGAGTTCCGCGCGTAGTGCTCGCGTCGAATCATCTCGAAGATCGGCACGTCTGGATTGACCTCGACCGCTTGCCTGATCACATCAGCCTTCTTGGTTCCCTTCGGCTTGATTCCGCGATCATGCAACCAGCCGCGAATATCCTCCATCGTTTCCAGACACCCCTCAATGTCGTCCCGGTCGAGCGCTTGGCAATACCGCACGCTGAACTCGCGCGGCTCCAGAACGGCACAGTGAAGCGCCTGGCCGAACTGCATCTCGGATGTCGGCTCATCCGGTGGCCGATCCGGGTTGACATGCAAATGCCAGTAGCGAAGCGGCGAGACAGCGAGATCCTTCATGGCGCTTTGGGACAATCCCGGCGCCGCGAAGTATTCGCTGGCCGGCATCGTGCGCTGCTCCGCGATTGTACTCACGCATCCTTCCTTACGAACCGCTCACATTTTCCGCAGCCCATGCAATGGCCGCGCTCGTTATGGCACAATTCCTCGCAGCCGCACCTGCACGCGCCGTCGTTCACCATCGTGCCGACCATTTGCGTCTCGCCCTTGATGCGCGAGTAATACTCCAGATCCTCGCGCGTGGCCTTCATCGCCATGCGCTCGGCTCGCGTGCTGCGGCGATAGATATGGCTCATCTCAAGTCACCATCGCCGGGGCAATCGCACTCCGGCCCTTCCGGCTCGGCGTCGAGCCGCGCGTCCATGTCGCTCACGTATTCGCGGTAGAGGTAGGGCATCTCAATTCACTCCTAGCCGCATCAGAATGCTCCCGCCCTATCGTGGCAGTCACAGTCGCAACCATCCTCGTCAACGTCGTCTGGTCCAGCGCATTCACAGCAGCGGTCATTCGCCGCCGCAGCCAGCGCCTTTGGCGGACGGCTTACGACGATGAGCGGACGGGATGTTCTCGAATCAATTTGCTCCCGCGCCAACTCCTCGGAACACGGAATGATCCTGTAGATGCTGGCTGAGCCAACAAGCACCGAACAGGCGGGCGACGCCGCGCGTCGAACCTTAGTTCCGGCTGGGCATGTACCCTCTCCGTCAATCCATTCGGGACGCTTGATCTCGTATTCCCGCTCTGGTAATTCAGGAGTGTCCACCCGAAACAGGCACGCCGCGCCGAACGTTTGCGTCTCCACGTAGCCGATGTGTCGTTGATGGCCCATTACTTCGACGACAGCCCAGCCCTTGAATTCCGTTTGGTTTTCCATGGTAAATTGCAGCTTCGAGCCGTCCGGCGAGTCGCCCGCCGGATTGCTGGAAGGACCGGGACGAGCCCGGTCGCGTCCTGTGCGCTATTCAGAACATGCGTACGACTTAGGGCAACTGCCGCGCCCCTGGCACTGCCCAGGGGTGTTGCAGAACGGCGGACATTTCCCGCTAACCGGATGGTCGAATTGCCAGATCAGCGGCGTGGCGGGATATGGAAGCCTCTTGGCCGAAATGTTGTCATACTCCCCGCCAGCCACTTTCTTGCCGGTGAGTTTCTCGGCAATCATTTTGGCGTCATACTCACTCTGTCCCTCACAACATCCATTCGAACCATCCGTGAATGTCAGCCAATACGCCGTCATTTACTTCAGCCCCACGTACGCCTTGATCGCCGCAACTGCTGCATCATCGTCCTCGGCGGCGTCGCGAATCACGGTCAGCGCCTCGGCGTCGAACGCCTTGCCGGTCGTGTTGATGACGACGGCATAATGCACGATCGCGCCGTCGAAGTACGATTCTCCAGGCGGCAGATGGACCTCCTCCACGGAGCAAGTGAGCAGCCCGGCCGGCATGAAATGCCTGCGCTCCTCGTTGCCGGTCATGATTCCGTGATCGTCGAGCCAATCCTTGAGCTCGAAGAAATTGCTGCTGCCGAAGTGCCGCGCCGGATGACACGGGGGATAATCCGCGATGTCAGTGGACACCTTGATCGTCCGCATCGGACTGGGCGATGGTCCAGGCGGAACCCAGATGTCCACCTGCGTCTGACCGCGCCGCAACCGCGAGCCCATCGTGAGCCACGCATCCATGAGATCCACGTCAATCTCAGGATCAATGTCGTTCCCGGCCGAGTACAGCCTGGTTAGCTCAACGACCCGCTCTGGCTTTTCGCCGATCTCGCGCGCGCGTTGAATGTCATGATTTCGGGACAAATGATATGCCCGGTTGAAAGCCACTTGCTTATGCGCTGTTATCATCAAGAATCTCCCTTTCCCTCTTCCTCGCTGACCGTCACGTGCTCGGCCCGGGGCGACCTGATTACCGGCAGCCGGCGAGCACTCCTAGTCGCCCGAGCCGAGCACGTCACGCCCAGCGGAAAAAGGCAGGGGCCGGATTGGTTACCGGCCGCGCCCGTAGTATGCTTCTACGCCAGCCGCGCGCTGGTCACGCCCCGCCGACTTCACGTACCCCAAACGATGCTGTTCATTTGAACCTCCACTCCTGCTCCCAGAAATCTTTAGTGCCAAACAGCGGCTCGTAGGCTTCGTCCACCTGCTCGGCATCAGGCTCATCCTCGACCACGCGCTGCGGCTCGTCTTGCGGCTGGCCGTGCCGCTCAGCCTGCGTTGCGTTGGCGGGGTACGTCATGGGCGCGCTACCTCTCCGCCAAAACCAGCTCGGGTCACGCTGTCCACGGTGTTGTCGAAGTGAAAGCGTTTATTCTCAGGCGCGAATGTCTCAAGGAATGCGTACACTGCGATGTTCAGAAGGTGCTCTGCGTTGCCAGAACGCCGATATGCTTCCGCCTCTTTCTTCAGCCGAGAGAAATATTTCTGTTCGGCGTTCACGCGCCCATAACGAACCGATCCAACGGTGCGACGATTCGCCATACGTTGCAGGAATTCCTGAAATGACCGCATCTCTACGGCTGGAACCTTCACGCGATTACTGACGAATATCTCCACTATCGCGGCCCCCTTCCCAGCGTCAGCCGCAGCGCCACGATCACCAAGATCACGAGCACCGCGATCGATTCGACCATTTCAAAATTCATGCGGTCTACTCTCTGGTGGGTTTCGAGTTTCATCGCCCGCTCCTTGCGCACCAGCGCAGGAACGGCCATGCGATCAGCAGCGTGGCGAGCGAGCCGATCAAGGCAGTGAGGTAGCAGCGGGCGGTCATCGTGAAGCACCTGCAACTTTCGCCATTGCCTTATCAGCGCGAAACAGCAGATCCTTCAGGGGATTATTGCTGTTCTCTTCGGGTTCGTATCCAGCGAGACGGAACTGAACGGTAATGGCGTGCGCGACATCCAGCAGGTCAGGAGAAGCCGCGAATAGCCGCGCGATTTGTTCCGCCTCTTCTTGAGTGGCAGCGCTAGAAGTCCCGATCAATCCCTCAGCGCCCGTGATGGCCGTTTCCCAATAGCGCGTCGGATGATTATGGGTCGAGCACGTCGTGCCAACCGACCAATCTTTCTTCATCGCGCCCTCCAATTCCGTGCCGCGACCACGCCAGTACCCGCCGCCACCGCGAAATTCGTCCACGTAACCACGCGCCAGTGCCGCCGCATCAGCAACTCCTGCGCCACGAGCCACGCGCCGCCGATGCTCAGCTTTACGGCAACCCCGCGCCCGCCCAGCGCGCCGTTGCTCGCGAGCAGCGCGTTGTGCTCGTGCAATCCACGGCTGCTGGCGACGTCGGCGAATTGCGCGGCGACGTAGGCGAGCTGGCTCGCGCGGTAGAGCTTCGATGGACGCTCCGGCTCGGCGGCCCATACGGGCAGCGCTAGGGCGAGGATGGCGAGGATGATGGTGCGGGTCATAGCTTTGCCTTCCCTCGCTTACTTTGCTGGCGTTCCCGTTCTGACGCCAGCGCTGAATGTCCAGCCTGCATTAGTCCTGCTAGGAATTCGCCGGGGCCTGGATACTTCACCTTGCCGATACTCAACTTCTCGAAGTCCACGCCGGAAATGATTACGGTTCGCTTGCGCTTCATGCCGCGCGTACCTCGCGATCCCACGGCTCGGCGGTCCGGCCCGCGCAAGCCCTGTAAATGCCGTCGGCCCACTCCCGCGCGCTCGGCCAAGACCCGTCGAAAATGCAGGCATGTAGATTCAGGTCAGCGCCCATGTTGTCGCGGTCGCTCTCCAGTTCATCGATCAGCCGCATCATTTCCGCAATATCACCACGGCTTTTGATCCACTGAACGCGCTGATGCTCCGAGCACAGGCGGCAATGGCAATGCTTGCGACCGATGCTGGCGCGCTGCGTAGCCGTCATTACCCGAACCATTTACCGCCCCGCCCTTCCGGTAACGCCGATGCCTGAGAGTGCGCCGAATACGAGACCAACGATGAGGTCCGTCATGCGCACTCCTCGCGGGCTTGCTCAAAAATCGCAGCGTCCAGGTCGCGATGCAGGTGGCGCATATTCTCGACGAACCCGGACAGCGCCGGTCCAATCGCCGACAACTGCCGCTCACGGCGTTCCAGTTCCAGCACTCGAATCTTGCGCACCCACCGCTCCGGGATGCGCTCGGCGTTCGCAATCGCGTGCTCACCGTGGCCAGCTTCAAGCGACTGCACGATGCGGCGAAATTGGATCGCCGTTATGGCAGAACCGCGCTCAACAGAATGAGCGTGTTGCGCGGCAGCGGGTCGGCGCTCCGGTAAAGCTGAGGCAGAATGGTCACGCTGCATGTTGCTTTTTCTCCTGCTCCAAGAGTTCGAGAGCTTTGGCGCGCACGGCCCCCTCGATCGGCCTGGATGTGCCTTGTCCGCGCAGCCAATTAGAGACAGACACGTGAGTTGTGTGGCCAAGTGCACCGGCGATTGCGGAGATCGATCCCTTGTGCCGTTTCAAGATGCGCCTGAGAGCCGCGCGTGTCAGTGTGGTTGTTTCGGTAATCGGCATCATGTACCCTACAGGTTGGTTACGTCTGTGATTCTAGGATACCGGGATACCGTTCGTCAAGTAGAATCTTCTCCCGGTATCAGCCTGAGGTGCAATCGCTATGGGCAAACCCGCTGAAACAAAACGCCGACTGGCCCCAGCAAAAATATTCGTGGAGACCATGCGCTTCGTGAAGAATGAGCAGAACAGGGTCTTCAACGAGACAGGCTCCGAGCCGACCGTAGCGGAGATAATCGAAGCCCTAATCCGAAGCGAGCGGCAACCCCTGAATTCAGGTGTGCCCACGCCCCTGAAAGTAGTGGCTTCTAAAAAACCCGCTGAGAGTACTAGTAATGTGCCGGAGGAATGGTTAGAATTGGTGAGTTCCGCGTTGCATGTGGCGGAAAATGCGCCCTTCGCTCGGGGGTATATTGCAATCGCAAAGGATGCTCTCACGGCCGCAGCTACGCACCCTGGCGGTCCTGCCCATCGAAGCCCTGATACGGCTGAACGAAATCGAGGAACAGAAAAAGGCGCTGATAAAGATGCGGGACCAAGCCGAGGAGATGATCCGCGCCCTAGACGCCGAGGAGCGTGAAATCATTTGGGGAATGCGGCAGGTCGGCGTTTTCGATGGAGGGGCGGAGCGGACTACTTCGGAGGGGTAGGGCGGCAATCAAGCCAGTGTTGGATGCTCGCGGTGATCGGCGGGCTTGGCCTTCGGGTTTTGGTTCCTATCATCGCCTTGGCGATCCACGGCGATTTCGCGGCGTTTCGGTTCATTGATAGCGAGTCCTACTTGGCGCCGGCTCGTGAACTTCTATCGGGCGCCAGCTTTTCGACGCACGGACATGTGGAACTTATAAGAACTCCTGGATATCCACTGTTGCTCGTCCCCGGCTTGCTGTTTGGCCAGACTGAATTGATAACGATTGCGTTGCAAGTACTACTAAGTGGTATCACGATCCTTGCAGTTTACGGCGTCGCCAAGAACATCTTTGACAAAGAGGCTGCCTTTTTCGCGCTGACGCTTTTTGCGTTTGAACCACTCTCGATAGCGTATTGTTCGCGGTTGGCCTCAGAGACGGCGTTCAGTTGCGCGCTTGCGCTGATGATATACTGCCTCACGCGTGGGATGCGCGATGGGTCGATCGCGCGCGTATCGTTGGCTGCCGTTTTCGGCGCGGCCGGCGCATATATTCGCCCGATTGGGCTCTATTTGATTCCCATCATTGCGATTCTGGTGATCGCCTATGGCATCGTTACCCGCGTCCCCAAACTTGCCGTGACAGGCGGGGTTCTGGCCGGTGTGTTCGCAGCCTGCGTGGTCCCATGGTGCGTCAGGAATCGAGCATTGACGGGCTACTCCGGCTTCAGCGCGATATCAGACCTCAACGTCTATTACTATCAGGCGGGTGCACTATTGGCCAAACGCTCTGGATTGCCGTTTTATGAAAGCCAGCGCCGCCTCGGCTTGCATTCAGAGGATCGATATCTCGAGAGTCACCCGGGGCAAGAACGATGGTCTTGGCCCGAACGCTATCGCTACATGCGAAACGCTGGCTTCCGGGTCGTCGCGGATTCGTGGAGAGAATATGTGCCGGTCCATCTGCGCGGGCTCTTGATGATCGCGGCGGAACCTGGCTCGATCGAGCTTAGCAAAATCCTCAAACTCTACCCGACCGATGGTGGTCTGCTCGAAGCAACGAATGATCGTGGAATCCCCGCGGCGATCACTAGATTGTGGAAATACAAGTTCGCCTTTTTTGCGATGGTGATATTCGGCTTGATGCTGATTGCCTACTGGGGATTTGCGCTGATAGGCGCGCGGATTGGATTTAAGCAGGCGCCTCTCATGACAATCGTGATTGTCGCGAGCATCGCATATCTGCTCTTTGCGGCAGCGGGACCTGTGTCGGACAGCCGTTTCCGACACCCCGCCATGCCGCTTATATGCGTTCTCGGCGGTGCTGGCCTATCGAGCACGATCGCACGAACGAAACGGAGGCGGCTCGTTCTTGCGGCGATGTAGTGTTTGCGGTACGGGTCACATGGACCGGTCTCGGCGCCGGTCCGTGATCGATTATCTGTTCGCTACAATCGGCCTCTGGCCTGTCCGCTGCGATCAATGCCGACATCGCACATATAGATTCATGCGCATAAAACGCCGATGGTTCTTTATCGACCTGTCGCCGAGGACGATCGCATGGACTGCAGCTGCAGTCCTGTTAGGGGCGGTCATCGTGATTGCCATCATGACGCTGACCAGCAGACTCCTCTAAGGGGCCCGTGGACCGGGCTGGCGCTCGTGGCCGGCTGCCGGCAGGTAAGGTCAAAGCATCCAGCCCAAACGATCGCCTCACGTCAAGCGTCGACGCCAGCACGCCGGAACTCCAGCGTGTCGGCGGGATGATGCAGGGCGGCAGGTCATTCCAGATTTCACGGAGCAAGCGTTCCTCGGCCCGCCAGTCGTAAAGCCCCTTGACGACAGGCCGGCAGTCTGCGCAGTATTTATGCCGCGGCGCGGTCCGCTGAACTGGCCGGCCACAGAGCCGACAGTTAAAGACGGGACTGCGGAAGACTCTCGCCCTAGCGATATTGCGGAGGCCGCGCATCATCGAAGATTGCCCGCACCGAAGCGGGAGAGTCCGCAAACAGCGGAGGCTTGCGCGGGG
>Ga0134127_10000686_pt1 | contig 28933 bp, 21 predicted proteins | sample KB31753_FD_96459 | JGI IMG/M metagenome (GOLD analysis project Ga0134127, IMG submission 96459) | Terrestrial soil microbial communities with excess Nitrogen fertilizer from Kellogg Biological Station, Michigan, USA - KB3-175-3 | ecosystem: Environmental > Terrestrial > Soil > Unclassified ... | reverse complement strand
GCGCGCATTGCGCCCCGTAACCTCACGAGAGCTCTTTTGGCCGGCTTGGACCACAAAAGGATGCCTGCCCTGATTTCCAATGACTTGCGAGTTTCCAAGATGGGAGGTTACTGGGCAGGGAGCACGACGGATGGCTCCGATGACAGGAACGATCTCACCGCGCTCCTTGCCGCTTCTCGTGCCGCAGGAGCGCAACGACGCGGCGGCCTGCTCACGAATCTCGGCAAGCGTTCGCCGCGACTCCCTCTCTCCTCAACGGGGAGAGGGCGGGGGTGAGGGGTGACAACTGCGATTTGAGATGCGCCACAAGCGCAAATCTGACCTTGCGCGGCTGAATTGCCGCGTTGGACATGACAGGATGGTCATGCCGAAATGTTTTGAGTCTGGGGGCAGTTTGTGGCTTATTCTGCGCGTATGTTTCACACGACCTTGGGCCGCATTGGCCTTGCTTTGGTTGGATGTCTCGCGACTTGCATTTCTGCTTCGGCACAATCGCTCACGATTGATGGAGTGACGGATCGCGCCAATTACCGCGACCGCGTGGGCTTTCGGGTCCAGACAATCGCGGGTTTCACTTACGAAGTGACCCTCAACGGCAAGCCGGTGCCCGCGGGGGTCACGAACTTCGTCGAGGTGATGGATTATTACGACCTTGTGGTGCGCCGCACCCAGACCTCAGATGGCACGGTCACGAACCGGCTCGTGCGATTCATCGTCGAGTCTTCCCGCCGGCTCAAGGCCGGGGACAGCACTTCGCCCGAGCTTGGCCTCATTGAATGGACGCCGTTGCCGCCTATTCCTTCCACGGCTGCCGAAATCTCCGGCGGTGGCGGCCTCCCGCAACTGCGCCTGATGATGCCGTCGACTTACCCCGCGGGATTGGAGATCCCGGTCGTCCTGCGCGTGGAGAATTCGGGGGACGGCAGCACTTATGGGTTCGCTGGCGCCCGCCGCGTGAACGCCTGGGTCACCAATACGGCGGAAGGGCTGGGGCCAAACCCGACCGTCAATGTGGCTCCCTTTCGCCTGTTGCGGGGCGTGGGGCACGGATTTCTTCCGTCGGTTGCGGCGAATCAAGTCGTCGTGAACTACACGGCCTCCATCGGCGCGCTGTCCACCGGTCAGGTGGTCACGGTCGAAGCGAACACGACCTGGACGCAGGTTTCTGGCATTTTGGGCGCCTCGACCACCTGGCCGGCCGACTCCCGCATTCAAGTCACCGCCCACCTTACGATCCCGGCCGGCGGGACACTCACCATTGGCGAAGGCACCGTCGTGCGGCTGAATCCCGGCGTGAACATCACCAATTCCGGCCGCACCGTCATCAACGGCACAGCGCTTCAGCCCGTCGTCTTCACCGCGAACAATCGCGTCGCCCCCGAACAGCGTCCGGGCGCCTGGGGCGGCTGGATCATGCGAGGGGGAGAACTCATTGCCACGGCGGCCATCATGACGGGCTCCGGCGCGGCGTCGAGCATGAGCTATTCGCCCGGTTCGAGCCACCGCTCCGAACAGCCCTTGTTGTTCGCTCACAACTCATTCCTTCGGATGACCAACTGCGCGTTGATCAATAATGCGGGCCAGGTCGGCAACGGCTATCATTCCTCCATCGTCTGGGACCGCTGCCTGATTCAGCGCGCCATCACGTGCGGCGAATACGATGGCGGCACCAACATCATCAAGGACTCCGCCGTCATCGAGTTTCCATCCGTGGACGGCGTCTACAACGCGACCATTGCCGACGCGGACTACGACGGCTTCTACACGATCAACACGACGAACTTTTTCGTGAACAGCCTGTTCGGGTTTGCCAAGGACGACGCGATTGACTCCGGTTCCGGCGGTCCTGGCTCCGTAATCGTTTCCAACTGCTGGGTCGAGTCGGCCCTGCACGAAGCGCTGGCGTGGTCGGGCGAAGGCCGGCGCACGTGGACCTATGACTCGGTGTTGATCAATTGCGGACAAGGCCTCGAGTGCGGCTGGAGCACCGGCACTCAAAGCCCGCTGGTTCACGGCGAAAGGATTTTCAGCACGGCCAATTCCGTCGGCTCGCGTTACGGCGACAATTACCCGGGGACAACCGGCCTGGGGCTCAAGGACGGATTCCTGACCGTCACAAACTCGATGGTTCTGTACAACTACCGCGATGTCTGGGGACAGGTGTGGGACAACACGTGGAACTATCGCGTGGCGGACATGGACATCCGAAACAATCTCCTGACTGCGCCGAACACGAACCATCCCAACAACACGATTTGGGACCCAGGCACCGATGCCTGGAGGCTTGTTTCGTTTATGTCCACGCCGCCCAGCGCGCCGGTAGGCATCGGTCTTGCCAACTGGGACCCGCTGACGTTTGCCAACCTCACCAGCGGCGTGCCCGTGCGTTTGAGCAGCTTCACCACGAACATCGTCCGCGTCGACTATACGGTATCCGGACCCTCCGGCGCGGTTGCGAATGGGACCTTGAAGTTCGATCCCGGCGAAACGGTTAAGCGGCTCACTGTCCCGGGCAGCGTGGGTGCCGGACAAACCTTGCTCCGCCTGGAGCTTTCCAATCCGGTGAATGGCGAGATGACCGGTTCCAGCTCGGCCTACGTGGTGAACCTCCCGTCGACCGTAACGACCAGCACGACGCTTGTTCCGTTCGGCGCTCCCTGGAAATACATGGACGACGGTTCGAACCAGGGCACGACCTGGCGCCAGCCGGGCTTCAGCGACACGGGTTGGTCCAATGGAGTCGCCGAACTCGGCTTCGGGGACAATGACGAGACCACCACCATCCGCAGCAACCGCACGGACACCACCCGCATCGCGACTTATTACTTCCGCAAATCCTTCAACGTGGCGAACCCGGCGCAATTCGGCGACTTATCATTGCAGCTGCTGCGCGACGATGCCGGCATCGTTTATTTGAACGGCACCGAAATCTTCCGCAGCCCGAATTTGCCGGCGGGTGAATTGGCCTACAACTTCGTCACCGGCGGCACCGCTCCGCCGGACAATACAATCGATGCCACGAACATTGCCAACGGCGCTTCGTTGCTCGTGACCAATGCCAACCTCCTGGCCGTCGAGATCCATCAACAAGCACTGACTTCCTCAGACGTGAGCTTCGACCTCGAACTCACCGCCGGCGGCGTGCAGGCACGGCCCACTTTGTACGCGGCGCGATTTGGGAACGAATGGGTGCTCTACTGGTCCGCCCCGGGCTACGTGCTCAAACAGTCGGACAATGTTGCGCCGACGACCAATTGGTCCACCGTGCCCGGCGCGACCAGCCCGCTCGTAGTTGTGCCGGTCGAGGCGCGCAGGTTTTACCGGCTCGAACGGCCGTAAGCGGCAGAGCGCAACGTCTCTGTGGAGTGCGGAGGCAAGCGCGGCTCAGGGTGTGAATTCAGATGCGTCCATCGGCCGGATAGTTTCTTGCAGGGAGCAGCTGGCCCACGGTCTCACCCCTCACCCCGACCCTCTCCGGGGAATGACAATGTTTCTCGCGAGGCTTCGCCCGCGGGAGGGGAGAGGGAGTCCGCGATGTACCCCGCGCTACAATGGGTCAGCGTTGAGCCGCGCACGGTACGCTTGCGCCATCGAGCGCACGCGGCAGCCAAGCGCGGAGAATGCATTCGTCATGGTTTGGCGCGCTCCCTCTCTCCTGACAGCCTGTGAATTGTAGCGGCGCTCTGTGACCGCCGAAAGCCTGTGAATTGTAGCGGCGGTCTGTGACCGCCGAAAGCGGGCCAGAATGTGCACCTTGTTCGGCGCTCACAGAGCGCCGCTACAGTTTTTGAACAGGCTGCTAACCAGGGACGTGGTGAGAACCTCCATTGTTGGCCCTTGCAACTGTGACGCGCTCCCGGCCAATGCCTCGTCGTAACCGCGCTTGCCGCGCAGTCCAGGAGCGTTTATTTCTCCGCCGCGGCTTGGCCGGCGCCTTCCAGCTTCTCGCAAAACTGAAGCACTTCCTCCACGATTTCGGGCCACTCGCCGGGTGAAGGAGATCGGCTGGAGTTGCCGGACGGCAGGCCCAGACCGCCAAAATCCTTCCCGTACCACGCGTTGATCTGCCGCACGAGCTCGGTGGGAGGCTGGTACTTGGCTTGTTCCGGTGGCACGTCGCGGAGGAACTTTGTCAGCGCCGCCATCGCGGCGGGCTTGTCGTCAATCCTTTGAAGGCGACGACACGCGCTCGAAAAGACATAGGGGTTTCGGCGCTGCAACTCAGGCGTCAACAGTTCCGGCAGGCGGGCTTGCGCGGCCGAGCGCGCGGCGAGGGACACGGGCAGGTTCGTTCGCTCCGACACGAGCCAGAGGCGTTGTTGCATTTCGTGGCTGAGCGCGGCCACCGGTTCAAGCGCGCGCGGCGGCAGGCTGGCGATGGCGCCCCACCAAAGCCACGGCGCATCCGCCTGCGCCAACTCGAACAACGTGTTGCTGCCGGACGGACCGGCACGTTGCAAAACGCGGATAAGGCTGGCGCTGACGTCGCCCAGTGCGTTTGTCCGTGCGAGCGCCGAGAGGAGAGGAACATGCTCGGCGCCGGCTTTGGCCTGGGTCCAGGCGAGCGCATTTGCGGCGTGGAGGCAATCCGGGTTGGAGCCGTTGGTCAACCGCCCCAGCGCGAGCTCGAGGAATTCCGGCCAGGCCCCGCGCAAGCCGAGCCGGAGGCCGATGTCGCGCTCGTAGCCTTCGGGACCGCGGGCCCAGGCGCCGGCCAGGGCGCGGAGTTTCTCGCGCTGCGCGGGCGTCAGCTCCGAGAAGTTGGTGGACCCGCTGGCGTTGGCCAGCGCGCTCACGGCGTTGCGGTGCCCTGGAAGGTGCTCGAGCACTTCCATCGCCTCGCGGGTGGAGTTCGGGTTGTAGTGTTCGAGGGAGGCCACCGCCATGTTCGTCTTGCCCAGCGCTGAGGCGAGTCGGTCGAGGGCGGGGGAGTGAGGCCGGGGCGGCCTGTCGGGATACTTTATTACCACGTTGTGGAATATTTTCACGCGCGGCTCTTCTCCAAAGGTGATCGCTGCAATTCCCTTAAGTGCAACGCCTCGAACGACGAACCGATTCGTGCTGCCATTCGGGGTTGTACTCGAGCTTTCAAGGTACGCCTGATGCCGCTTTCCCTCGAGGTCGTGCGCGAATATTTGAGACCACCCGCCGCCGTACCCCGTCCACCGGAGCTCGAACGGCGTACCTTCGGAATTCTGCCACAAGGAATTCGTCAACGCGACCAGCCAGAAGGGTTTCGACTCCTGTGCGACGTTGGTCTTACCCAAGACAAACGGCCCATCGAAGCTGAGGGCCGCCGGGCCGCGTGCCTTTCCGAGAAAATGAAGTTCGAGATCGATCTCCTCCAGAGCCTGTCTTCCGCCGAAGAGAGCTACGCGTCGCAAGTAGTTTGTGTGCACCGCGACGCGAAATAGAACCCTTCGATGTCCACTCGGTCCAAGCACTCGCTCGTCCTCCAACGTGCACGTCACTTGTTGAATCCACGAGCGTTTTTCCACGGGGCGGACGGTTCCGGGATCGTTCTGGTTGAAGTCCAAATCCTCCAGTCCGGGCCCGAGTTCGAAGAGGAACTCCCGCAGCATCGTGCCTGGCGGCCAGGTATAGGTGCGTTTTCCCGGCCAGTCGAACTTCTCGCCAAGAATCTCGCCGCGCCCGTTATAGAGCACGTCGTCCCCGTCGGGCGCGACACCGACGAGCTGGATGTCCGCAGGGTCGCCCGAAGTCGTCAACTTGCGCTGCGGGCTGAACAGATTCGCCAGCTGGGGCGCGAGCGCCATCGCCAGCGCCGCCAGCAGCACCAGCGACAGGGCGATGCGGAGGAGCATCGTCGACGAGGGGACACGCTTTGGATCCTGCTCACTCATGGGGAGTCTCCACTTTCAGCGATGGACGCGCATTGGGACCCTGAACTGTAGCAGCCGACGTGAGGAGGCTCTGATCTTCTTCTTCCAGAAAGTTTGAGCCTCCTGACGTCGGCTGCTACGGAATCCAGGTTCATGGAAAGCTGGTTGCGCGCCAGCGTAGCTGCTGCCGGGGGGATTGTCATGGATTCAGTCAGGTTTTGGCGAGGCTGCCTCGAACAGCATTTCACTTCCAGCCTCACTTTTCTTTGTAATAACTCGCGCCCGACGCCGTATGTATTAATAGACGTTAAGGAGAAATGTAGCTGCGCCGAACTAAATAGAAGTTATGAAAAGCATTTGGGCACTCAAGGCAGTCCGAATGGGAACAATAGGGATGGCGCTGCTGTCGATGGTCCCGCATTCGGCTTCGCAAGGCCATGATGCAGGGGAACTTCGTTTGTTGGCCATTACCCGAAGTCCCGGTCATTTCGTCGCCGTTGGCAGCAATGGCGTCATCCGGCGGTCCGAAGACGCCCGGACGTGGTCGAGCCAGCGTGCGGTGACTGATGCGCACTTGCGTGGCGTGGCATTCGGGGACGGGCGGTTCGTCGCGGTGGGCGACGGCGGCACGCTGGTCACGGGTGCCGAGGGCGCTGACTGGCAGCGTCTGGAGCCGCTGGGTTCGAACACACTGCGCCATGTGACGTTTGGTCGAGGACAATTCATCGCGGTGGGAGATGAGGGTGTCATCTTGTCATCGATGGACGGTCTCCATTGGCGCCGGTTTCGCTCTCCGACGACCGCGAACCTTCGGAGCGTCGTTTATGGTTCCGGCCGATTCCTCGCCGTGGGACAAGGCGGAGCGATCGTCACTTCCTACGGCGGATACAAATCCTGGACGCGCGTGAACTCGGGCACCGAGAGTTGCCTGCGCGGTGTCGCCTACGGAAACGGGGTCTTCGTCGCGGTCGCTCCCAATTCTTCCGTGCTGACTTCCGGGGACGGCTTGAGTTGGAGCCGGCAGTCAAGCGATGCTTATCTCTACTCGGTCACTTTCACGGGCCGCGAGTTTGTCGCGGTCGGCTGTAGTGGGCGGACGGCCAGTTCCAGGGACGGCCAGACCTGGCGTCGGCTGGAGCAGGAAGGTCGCGCCGACCTTGTCAGTGTGGCGGGGAGCCCGGAGCGCCTCGTCGCCGTTGGCGGCGCTGGCCCGATACTGCTGTCATCCGCCGAATCACCCGGGCCCATTGTGAGCTTCGAGACTCCCAAGTCAGGAATTGACGACAACGGGAAAATCGCCGACAAATAAGACAGCAATCCAATTTCTTCTCGAGTGAGAAGTACCGCGGGTTTTGGTGTCTATCTACTGTGTGCAGCCAAAGCCCGCATTTTGCTGGAAGAACGCCCTCGGAATCGCCCTTGCCAGGAGGCCTCCGCCCAGTTTGCTTAAGCAGGTGACCGCGTTCAAAACTGGTTTGTTTCTTGCCATGATGTGCGCGTCGGGGTCCGTCGGACACGCACAGGCCGTCCGTCCGTTCCCCGGCGAGTTCGCGCTCGACCAGAACTCTCCCTGGCAGCGTCGCATCGAGGGGAAGCTCATGCCGCGCTCACCTGGCGTCTTCGTCGGCACTTATCGCGGCTGGAGCAACGCCATCTTGCTCCAGGCGACCAACGAGGTGGCGGACGCGATTATCGTGCCGGACGTGGGTGGTCGCGTGCTCCACTACGGCGTGGGCGGTGACAACATTCTCTTCGAACCCGCTGATGGCGCCGGCCGAACTCTTGCCCGCTCTTCCCCGGGTTTCCCCGTCGGGGGCTACCAATGCGACGTCGGACCGGACGGCCTTCCCGAGCACCCGCAACTGTGGCAGGGTTTGCATACTTGGAAATCTCCTGGCGAATGGACGGTGCTGGTCGCCAGCGGGAAGGACTCCGTCCTTGGCGTGGAGGTTTCCAAAAGCATCCGGCTGGATCCGGAAACCGGCGCCCTGCATTTCCTCCAGTGGCTTGAAAACAAGTCGGCCCAGGACCAGACACTTTGCCTGCGCGATCGCACGCTTTGCAAAGGTGGGGGGTTCGTCTTGTTGCCGTTGAACAAGAAGAGCCGCTTCTCCGCGGGTTGGTCGCTTCGGCGGAAAACGGCGGCCGGGTTCAGCTACGATGGCGCGACGCCGTTTTCGCCGCACGTACGCGTTCTCGAGGGTGTGCTGGTCGCTAAAACGGATGGCGAACCGCTCCGGCTCGGCGCCGACAGCGACGCAGGATGGGTCGCTTACAGCCGGGGGCAGGGGCTCTTCGTGAAGTTCTTCGCCTACACGGCTGACGGCACGTACTCGGACGGCAACTCCGTCGAAGTCTCGTGGACCGCCCAATCCGTGGAACTCGAGCCGCGGAGCCCCGAAGTCAAGCTCAGGCGCTTCAATCCGTACGGGTTCGCTGGACATTGGATGTTCCTCCCAATGGACAAGCCAGTGACTTCGTTCGACCAGGCCCGGGCTCTGGCCGAGCGCATCGCGGCGCTCCGGAATGCCGCCGGCAAACTGGACATGGCCAGTCGGTGGGGCGAGCGTCCTCGCGAGCCGGCTCGTCGGTAGTCCAGCCTGGTGCCAAAAGTCGTTTCGGATGGTGGCGCACGACCTGCCGGTCGCAGCCTCGCACGCGGCAACGCAGCCCCACCAATCGGAAATGACTTTGGCAAACTGTCGGCTTCGGGCGCATCCCAGTTTCTTCCAGGGGACAACTGGCCCGGTCTCACCCCTCACCCCCGCCCTCTCCCCCTTCCTGAGGGGAGAGGGAGTCGCGATGCACCCCGCGCTAGAATGGGTCAACGTTCAGCCGTGCACGGTACCTTTGGGCCATCGAGCGCTCGCGGCAGCCAAGCGGAGAATGCGTTCGTCATGATTTGGACGTCCGGCGCGCTCCCTCTCCCCTTAATGGGGAGAGGGCTGGGGTGAGGGGTGAGAAAATCCATTGCTGGCCCTTGCAAAAAACTGGGATGCGACTGTCGGTGTCCCCTTGCCGCACCTCTTTTGACTTTCCTTTTCCCTTCCTCTAGCCTGCGCGCCGCATGAACGTGCTGCGGCACACGGAGCCCGGCTTCCAGCAGCGCCTCCGCGCGCTGTCGAACGCCTCGAGTCTCTTCGATCCAACCATCGAGGAACGCGCCTGCGCCATTGTCGAAGCCGTCCGCACCCGTGGCGACAAGGCGCTACTCGAATTCACCAAGCGCTTCGACGGCGCCCGGCTCGACATCGACCAACTGGCGGTCAGCAAAGCAGAGTTGCTCGATGCCTCCCTTCAGGCCGATGAATCCTTGCGCTCCGCCATCGCCACGGCAGCGAAGAACATCGAATTCTTCAGCCTGAAATCGCTTCGCCGAAACTGGTCCGCTCGCAACGCGCAAGGCGCTCGCGTGGGCGAGAAGTTCGATCCCTTCGACCGCGTCGGTATCTACGTGCCCGGGGGCGCTGCACCCTTGGTGTCGACCTGCCTGATGACCCTCGTCCTGGCTCGCGTGGCCGGGTGCCGCGAGATCGTGGTCTGCACTCCTTGCGGGGCGGACGGCCGCGTCAACCCCGGGATTCTCTTCGCCGCTCGTGTGGCCGGGGCGACGGAGATCTACAAGCTCGGTGGGGCGCAAGCCATCGCCGCGATGGCGCTTGGCACCGCGACCCTCCGGCCCGTCCAAAAAGTGTTCGGTCCCGGCAACGCGTACGTCGTGGCCGCCAAGCGGCTCCTGTTCGGGCGCGTCGCCATCGATCTCCTGCCTGGTCCCAGTGAAGTGCTCGTGCTCGCCGACGACTCCGCGACTCCGCGCTTCGCCGCCGCGGATCTCCTTGCGCAAGCCGAACACGGTTCAGGCCATGAACGCGTCTGGCTCGTGACGACTTCGGCAAAGGTCCTCGAGGCCGTGCGGCGGGAATGCACCCGGCAGCTTTCGAAACTTTCCCGCCGCGAATTGATCCGGCGGGCGCTCGCCAACAACGGCTGGCTCATCCAGGTGAAATCGCTTGAGGAGGGAATCGAACTTGTGAATCGGCTGGCTCCGGAGCACTGCGAAATCATGACCCAACGGTCGGCGAAGGTCGCCGAACGCATCACGACGGCCGGCGCCATTTTTCTGGGTCCGTGGTCTCCGACCGTTCTCGGCGATTACATGGCCGGCCCCAGCCACACGTTGCCGACCGGTGGCGCGGGCGCCTCGTTCGCCGGCCTCACCGTCGACCAGTTCCAACGGCGCACCAGCGTGGTTGAATACAGCCGCGCTTCGCTGAGGAAATCAGCCGCGGCCCTCCTGAAATTTGCCGAAATCGAGGGCCTCGATGCCCACGGCCGCTCCGCCCTGATCCGGCTCGGAAAACGCTAAGCCCTTTCCATGCCGATGCATTCACGATCGCGCCGCGCGCCGGCTCGCAACACGCAACACGCAACACGCAACGCGCTCTCCCTCATCCGTCCTCTCGTCCGCAAACTGCACGCCTACGTGCCCGGCGAGCAGCCGAAGATCCAGGGGCTCATCAAGCTCAACACCAACGAGAATCCTTATCCTCCTTCTCCGAAAGTCCTCTCTGCGATCAAGGCCGCCGTCGATGGCCGCCTGCGGCTCTACCCCAACCCGACGTCCCACGCATTGCGCGAGAAACTGGCGAAGCTCCACCGTTGCTCGCCGGCGAACGTGATGATCGGCAACGGCTCCGATGAATTGCTCGCGCTCGCCGTGCGGACGTTCGTCGAGCCCGGCGCCACAGTCCAGTACTTCACGCCGAGCTACTCCCTTTACCCGGTTCTGGCGGACAGCCACGGTGCGCGCAAGAATTCCGTGAGCCTGGCCGCGGACTTCAGCCTGCCTTCGCTCGAACTGCTCAGGAAATCGAAGGCCTGGGATTTCAACGCCGCGCTGACGTTCATCACCACGCCCAATGCGCCAAGCGGGCGTGGGTATTCGACGGCGGAACTGGGCGCGCTCTGCCGGTTGCAGCGCGGTGTGGTGCTGCTTGATGAGGCCTACGTGGACTTCGCGGAGGAAAATGCGTTGCGATTGGCGCTGGCGCATCCGCACGTGCTCGTCGCGCGCACATTCTCCAAGGCCTACTCGCTCTGCTTCCAGCGCGTGGGTTACTGCGTCGGGTCTCCCGCGCTCATCGCGGCGCTCGACAAACTGCGCGACAGTTACAATGTCAATGGACTCGGCCAGATCGGGGCACTGGCCACGCTGGCCGACCTGGGCTATTACCGGAGGAACTTCGCCCGCATCAAAGCCACGCGCGCGCGTCTGACCTCCCAACTGGCTGAACTGGGCTTTGCGGTGCTGCCGAGTCACACCAATTTTCTCTTCGTCCGGCCGCCGCGTTTTCCCGCTGAAGACTGGCTTGGAAAACTCCGCGCGCGACGCATCCTGGTCCGCTGGTTTGCCCAACCCGCCGTCCGGGATTATCTGCGCATTACGATCGGCACGGAGGCGGAGGCGAAGGCACTCGTGCGGGCGGCGGCGGCAATCATTGATTCGTGAATCGTTGAATCGTTAAATCGTTAAATCGTTAGTCGTTGCATCGTTGAATTCTTTGAATCGTGATAGTGTAAATCGAGAAACGTCTCTTTCGCCGCTACGTTTACGATTCAACGATAACGATTCACGATTTAACGATTCAAGATTTAGCGCCCCACGGGTTCGGCTTGACCCCTCGTTCCAAAGTGGAATGCTCGCCTCCAGTGTCCCAGTTCCCGTCCAACTTCTACGCTGCCTGGCGGACGCGCACGGGGGTGGTTCCCGCTCTTCGCGAAGCGAACGACACGCCGCCCGAACGCCTGCTTCAGGCCATCTGGTTCCATCAACGCCTGCAACGTGAACAACTTCGTACCCACGACGGGCGTTCGTTGCGCGTGCTGCATCCGGGTTTCTGGAATCGGGAGCCGGGTCCGGACTTCCGCGGAGCGGTGGTGCAGTTCGAAGGCCATGCCCCGCAGGTCTGCGACATCGAGGTCGATCTTCACAGTGCGGGCTGGCACGGGCACAAGCACGATATCAATCCGAATTTCAAGGGCGTCGCCCTTCACGTGGTTTGGAGCGCCGAAAAACCCACCGTGCTGCCGACGCTGGAACTCCCGCCGGTGCTGGACGCGCCCCTGCCGGAGTTGGCCCTGTGGCTCGGCTCCGAAGCGGCGCAGTCCTACCCCCTCGAACTTCTAGGTCAGTGTTGTGCGCCGTTGCGGGACCTCCCGGAGGAAAGGTTAATGCAGTTGCTTCACGAAGCAGCCCTCGCCCGGCTCCAGGGCAAGGCCGCCCACTTCCAAGCCCGCGCCCGGGACGCGGGCTGGGAACAAGCGCTCTGGGAGGGATTATTCCGCGCGCTCGGCTACAAGCACAACGTCTGGCCGATGCAACGCCTTGCCGAATTGCGCGGCTTGCTTCGGCCGGAGAAGAGCGGCGCGTCACCGCTGTCGTTGCAAGCCCGGCTGCTCGGCGTCGCCGGGTTGTTGCCGGAGGAAGTCGCGCCTGCCGAACGCGGACGAGACTCCTACGTGCGGCGCTTATGGGACAGTTGGTGGCGGGAGCGGGACGCGTTCGCTGAGGTCGTGCTGCCGAAGTCTGTGTGGAAACTTGGCGGTATCCGCCCTGCCAACCATCCTCAACGTCGCCTGGCGCTCGCGGCGCACTGGCTTTCCCGCAGCGAACTCCCTGCCCGGCTTGAGAGTTGGGCGCTGGCCAACCTGGACAAGGCGCCGCTCGTTGAGTCGCTCGTCAAGGTGTTCCAAATCGCGCGCGACGACTTCTGGTCGTGGCACTGGACCTTGAAATCCACGCGTCTGGCCAGTGCGCAGCCGCTGCTGGGCTCGACGCGCGTGACCGATCTCGCGGTCAACGTCGTCCTCCCCTGGCTTTGGATGCGCGCGTTGGAGGGCCGGAACGATGCGCTGCGCCTGGAACTGGAGCGCCGTTTCTTCGCCTGGCCTTCGGCGGAAGACAACGCGGTGCTGCGCCTGGCCCGGCAGCGATTGCTCGGCGGGGCGTCGCCGAGATTTCCGCACGGCGCTGCGGCGCAACAAGGGCTTCTCCAAATCGTCCGCGATTACTGCGAGCATTCCAACGCGATGTGCGCGGATTGCCGGTTTCCTGAACTTGTTCGGCGGTGGCCCGGTGAATCGGTGAATCGCTGAATCGTTAAAACGTTGAATCGTTGAAACGTTGAATCGTTGAAACGTTGAATTGGTAGTGGATAGCCGCCGTTCCCTTTAAACGATTTAACGATTTAACGATTTAACGTTTCAACGACTTAACGATTCAACGATTTCCACGGCCCAACGACTCAACTCCTGGATTACGCCAGCTTCTTGGCCAACCGAATCGCCTCAATCATGCTCGACGGATTCGCAATTCCTTTGCCCGCGATGTCGTACGCCGTGCCGTGATCGGGCGAGGTGCGGATGAACGGCAAGCCAAGCGTCCAGTTCACACCGGTGTCGAAGCCGATCATCTTCAGCGGAACAAGACCCTGGTCGTGATACATCGCGACCACGGCGTCGTAGTCGCCCCGGAAGGCGTAGTGGAACAGCGTGTCCGCGGCGAGTGGGCCGAGGACATCGATGCCCTTGGCGCGTGCGGCCTGGACGGCGGGCAGGATGGTCGTGAGTTCCTCGGTACCGATTTGGCCGCCTTCGCCGGCGTGAGGATTCAGGCCGCAGACCGCCACGCGGGCGCGGGGCAACCCGAGGTCGCAACAGGCCTGCGCGGCCAGTTCGATGGCCAGTTCAATTTTTTCGCGGGTCAACGCTTGAGCGACGCGGGCAATCGGGAGATGGACGGTTGCCAGCGCGACGCGCAACCAGCGTTGCCGCTCGTCGCACCCGAGCAGCATCATGGCCGTGCGCTCCGTCTTCGCCAGCGCGGAGAGCAGTTCCGTCTGGCCGACGAAATCCTTCAGGCCTGAGCGAATGATGGATTCCTTGTTCACGGGGGCGGTAACGAGCGCGTCCGCCTGACCGCGCAGGCAAAGGTCGGCGCCGTGTTTGAGCCACGCGACGGCGGCTTGGGCGTGCGCGGCGCAGCCTGGTTTGAGGTCTGTGGCTCCCTCGCCCCCTGCCTTTCCGGCTCCCTCCCAGGGGGAGAGGGGGTTCGACCACATAACGCGGGTGCTCTTATCGCCGGCTCGAAACGGCTCCAATCGGAGACTCAACTGGAGTTGTTGATTGAGCCGCGCCAGGGATTCGCCATCGCCGACAAGGACGTAGCGTGCGTCATCGCGCGTCAACTCGGCGGCAACCGCCTTTAGCGTAACTTCCGGCCCAATGCCGCCGGCGTCGCCAAGGGCAATGGCCAGGAGTGGCGGGGCAACGACTCGTTCCATGAATCTCATCCTGCTTGGTAATTGGGTTGCGCGCAATCCTATGAACTCGGGAGTGCCCGGCGCAACTTGACACCGCTCTGCGGCTCGACCGCAACCATTCCCGCGAGTGCTCTCGCCCGCGACCTCACGGCCGCAGCTACTGGGGTTTCTTGAGCGTCGAGAGGTACTCGACCAAATCGACGAACTCCTCTGTGGTCATACTTTGCTGCAAGCCAGCCGGCATGATCGAAAGCTTCGACTGCTGACGTGAGGCGATGTCGCTTTTCTTGAACTTGGTGACGAGGCCGCCAACCACCTTGAGGGAGATTTCGTCCGCCGTCTCGCTGGCAATCAGGCCGTAAGGTTCGTCTCCATTTTTGAGCACGAGATTCCAGGCTTCGTAGCCGAAGGAAATGCCAGCACTCGGATCGAGAATGGATTCGTAAAGGGCGTCCTTGCCGAGCTTGCTGCCGATTTCGCTCAGGTCCGGCCCCAATTCGGTGCCCTGGCCGCGAACGACGTGGCAATTGATGCACCCGGGATTCTGGCGGGCAAATAGCTTCGCGCCGTTGGCGGCGTCGCCCTGCCGCTTCAGCAACTCGGGGATGGGCGGCAGGGGCGCGGCGTTCTGGCCGGTGGGAAGCGGGAGCAGCTTCGCCGCCTCCGCCTTGATTTCGGGCCAGCGGGCGACGTTCAACTCGGAACTCGCGGCGAACTTCACGTCGTCACCCAACTTGCCCGTCCTGGCAAGCGCGAGCAACTCGTGGGCGCCACTCAGCGTGCGCGTCAGGGACCGCACGGCCTGGCGGCGTAACTGAGCGTCGAGTTGCGAGTCGCCGGCCAATGGCAAAAGGAGCGGCGTGGATTCCTTTTGGCCCGTATTGCCAAGCGCCTCAGCGAGCCGGGTCGCGGCTACGAGGTTGGTCCCTTGGAGCGTCTTTTGAAGAAGCGGAGTGTCGCCTGCGGCCAGGAGCATCCGCGTCGCCTCGACGCCGCTTTCGCCGGCAGGTTGCGCCAGGGCGACTTCGAGCAGGCCCGCGTTTTGGTCCTTGAGTTTGAAGTGTTGGACAAGCCGCACGAAGTTGGGCGTGCCGCGGGTTTTGTCGAGCACCTTGAGCACGCGCTCCTTCATCGCGGCGTTGGCGTTCAGGTCCAACCCTTCCAGGCGCGTCAACGCTTCGACCGCGAGGTTGATTCGGTCCGCGTCCGTGTCCGCCGCTGCCAGGGGAGTGACGAACGCTGTCAGGACGGCGATGAGTATCCTTGCCCGCCAACATTGAAGAACCAATCGTTTGGGCTTCCAGAGTCCGATTAGGGTAGCTGCGACCGTGAGGTCGCAGGAACGGGCCGCGGCAGACTGGGCCTGACAACTGAGTCCCATCCCTATTGGCAATCGAGCCTGCGACCTCACGGTCGCAGCTACACCACACGGATATGCCTTCCAGTAATCCAGCACGCCTACGGTCCTTCGAGTTTCTTGATGACTTCCTTGAGGCCGCCTTCGACCGGCTCGATCTCGATTCGGCCGGCCTGACGCGCTGGGGTTGGCGCGCTGTGCGACGCCTGGGCCGGCCTGTCAGGGACGCGTGAGGTTTTCACGGGCGCGGCAGCGGACGTCAGCGGCGGCGGCTTGGCTGACTCCATGGCTGGATCGGTTTCGGCCGACTCCAGCGGGTCGGGCAGGAACCATTGTTTTCGGTTCTCGATCCAGGTCTGATACCGCTGCCAGGTCCACATCCCCTGGTCCCCTCCGGTCTCCATCGAGGAAACGATGCGATAAAAATCGCCGTTGCGGATGAGCCCCTTGACCGCATAAGTGGGGACCAACACTTCGAGTTCCGGCACGCGAATCTTGAGGTCCTGCCGGTAACGCAGTCGCTGGCAAATGACGCCGGCCAGGCAGTCAGCGAGTTGGGCGCGCACGGCGCCTTGCATATCTGACGGAAACGCATTGGCGATGCGCTGGAGGGCTTCGACGCAAGTGGAGGAATGGACGGTTGCAAAAACCAGGTGACCGGTCTCCGAGGCATTGAGCGTCAGGCGCATCACCTCCGGCTCGCGCATTTCGCCGACCATCAGCACATCCGGATCCTCGCGCAGGGAATCGATAAGCGCCTGCTCGAAGCTGGGCGTGTCGCGGCCGACTTCCCGCTGGCGGATGTAAGCCTGGCGGGGACGGAAGGTGTATTCGATGGGGCTTTCGATGGTGACGACGTGGCGGGGCTCGCCATTATTGATCTCCTGGATGAGCGCGGCCATCGTGGAGGACTTGCCGCAACCAGTCGGTCCGCTGAGGAGCACCAGGCCGTGGGGCAGCGCCGCGAAACGCTTGAGGTCGGGGTGCAGGTTGAGCTTGTCGATCGTGGCCTGGAACGAAGCCAGCAGGCGCACGGCAAAACCGATGCCACGCGCAGTCTGGAGAATGTTAATGCGGCAACGCACGCCCTGAATCGTGCTGGACATATCGTGCGAGCGGCGTTCGAGGAAGCGCGGCCATTGCTCCGCGCCGATGACTTCGCGGGCCATTTCCAGCAGGGTGCGGGCGGCGAGGGGTTCGCCGGCCGTCTTGAGCGAGCCGCGGATGCGGAAGGCTGGAGGCAGACCCGCTTCCAGGTGCAGGTCACTGGCACCCTGGGCGCGGGCACTGGCGATAAGGGATTCGAGTTGCATGACAGCGCGGGTTTAGCGTCGCAGGAACCAACAACGTTCTCAATCGGAAGTTGCGCGGAGGGCAGAAGGAGGTTTCAGTAAGGCGAAATCGGGCGAATCGACACCCTTGAGATTGAACCCAGGTTGCCGTTACCTCGTCTGAAAAGATGCCGGCTGCTGCCGGCTCGAGTCATGAACAACTCCGCCGCCAGCTGTCTTGCGCTCGTCTTCACACTCGCGGTGCCGTTCGTTCCGGCCGGCGCGGCCCCCAATTCCACGAGCGCACCGGGCGCGCCTGTCCGAAAGCAAGATGCTTCGGACGAGTTCTTCAATGGCGGAAACATTCCCCACATTCGCATCGAAATCACCCGGAGCAATCTCAACGCTCTTCGCCGCAACGAGCGCGAGTATGTGCCCTGCACCGTTCGCGAAGGGTCGAACGTCTGGGAGGAAGTGGGCATCCACAAGAAGGGCGCCGCCGGCAGCAACCGCGACCTGAATGAAAAACCGGCGCTGACGCTGAACTTCGACAAGTTCGTCGACCGCCAGAAATTCCACGGCCTCGACAAGTTTCACCTCAACAATTCCGTCCAGGACAACAGCCTGCTCTGTGAGGCCATCTGCGCGAAGCTGTTCCTCGATGCTGGCATCCCCGCGTCGCGAGTGACCCACGCCCGCGTCGAGTTCAATGGCCGCGACCTCGGCATGTATGTGCTCAAGGAGGGATTCGACAAGACGTTCCTCAAACGCCACTTCAGGAATCCCAACGGCAACCTGTACGACGGTGGCTTCCTCCGCGATATTGACTCGGCGCTGGAACGAGACTCCGGCACTGGAGACGTGAAAAACCAGGCCGACCTCAAGGCCCTCGTCGTCGCCGCGAAAGATCCTGACCCCGTCGGCCGTTTCAGCCGCCTGGAAGAGCTTCTGGACCTCGACCGGTTCCTCGATTTCCTGGCGCTGGAGATCATGACCTGGCATTGGGACGGCTATTACATGAAGCGGAACAATTACCGGGTCTACCATGACCCGGACACCGGCAAGCTGCACTTCTTCCCGCACGGCATGGACCAGATGTTCTGGCGCCCCGACGGCCCGATTTTCCCGCCCAACGAACGCGACGGCCTTGTCTCCCGCGGGCTCATAGACACGCCCGAAGGCCGGCTGCGCTATCGGCAGCACATGGCCATCCTGCTCACGAACGTCTTCACCGCGGACCGGTTGACAAACCACATCGCGCTGCTTCAGTCGCGGCTCCAACCCGCGTTGCACGGCATCAGTGCGGAAGCCGCGCGCAACCAGGCCAACGAGGCCGTGAAAATCCGCAGCGCGGTCCTGAATCGCATCAAGAACCTCGACCGCCAGCTCAACCAGCCCCCTCCGAAACCGATTCGGTTTGATGCCGAGGGCATCGCCGCGCTGACCAAGTGGGAAGTCCCGGACACGGTCAGCGCACTCGGCGCGACGTTCGATCGGCCGACCGATTCCGAGGGGCGCAAGACCCTGCACATTGTCGTCGAGAAACCCGGCCAGCGTTGCATCGGTTCCTGGCGCGCGCGCGTCATGTTGGACGCCGGCACGTATGTGCTCGAAGGCCGCGCCCGGACGGCGGGCGTGAAACCCCTCGAGAACGAAGCGGGCACGCCCAAGGGAGCTGGAGCCGGCCTGCGTCAGTCGCTTGCCCGTCAACCGCGGAAGAACCAGCTCACGGGCGACACAGGTTGGACGATGCTCGAACACGAGTTCACCGTCACCGCCGGCCCGGACGAAATCCCATTGATCTGCGAACTGCGCGCGCTGGAGGGCGAGGCGTGGTTCGACCTGGAATCGTTGAAGTTGCGCAAGCGGTGAACCAGGGCCGCCGCCCTCAACACGTAACTCACTTTCCGGCCTGTTGGGTTCAGGGGCGCATCCGACTGCCAGTCGGCGAACTCCCTGTTGCCAACCACGTCCCCTTCAGTGGGAAATGCGCGGGTTGGCAACCCGCAAGGCGTCCGCGAAGGCAAGCCGTTGGAAAGTTCCTAAGGTCTGCCGATTGCAAATCGGCGATACAAGCAGAGTGCAACTCTGCGCTACTGGGTTGCGGCTTCGCCGCGCTGCGTTCTCTGCGGTTATCATCTTTGGTTGCGGCGTCAGCCGCCCGGGGTTCATTGGTGGTTGCCCGCCGAAAGATGACCGCTCACTCCAGCTCCAGCGCCCGCCACAAGTACCACGACGCCACCGAGCGATAGGGACGCCAGCGTTCCCCGTGCTCAAGCAATTCGGCGGGCTTGGGCAAATCCTTCTTCCGGTAGGTTTTCGCAAAACCCTTCTTCACACCGTAGTCATGCGCCGGCAACACATCGAGGCGGCCCAGCTTGAAAATCAGCATCATCTCGACGGTCCACTGGCCGACGCCGCGGATGGTCGTGAGCCGCTCGATGATCTCGGCGTCCGCCAGCTTCGCCAGCGCCTTGGGGTCCGGCACCACGCCGTCGAGCGTTTTGGCGGCGATGTCTTTCAGCGCCGCGACTTTTGCGCGCGACAAACCGACGCCGCGCAATTTCTCCTCCGGCGCCGCCAGCAAATCCTCGGGCGTCGGGAAGTCGCGGCCCGGGTGCAGCGCGATAAGCCGTCCGAGAATCGTGTTGGCCGCCTTGCCGGTCAGTTGCTGATGGGCCACCGCGCGGACCAGCGTTTGAAATGGCGAAAGCGTTTTGTCCGGCCGCAAGCGGCACGGGCCGACGCGTTCGATGAGCCGGCCCATCCGGCGATCCGCGGCGGCCAGGTGAGTGACGGCGCGTTCGTGCATGATGTGAGTGGATAATGACCGGGCAACCCGGGACCTGGCAAGGTCGCCCTGTAGCGTCCCTGTAGCGGCGGTCTGTGACCGCCGTGACCGCCGCGACCGCCGATGGAACCCAAGGTTTGTGCTGCCGACGGCGCTCGCAGAGCGCCGCTACAGGTTGGAACGGCCTGCGTGAGCGGGGCCATCGCAGGCGCAGTCCCTACCCGTCTGGCAGTCAAGGCGCCTGCGGTGTCACCAGCCTATAAGCTCGCGACGCGGCTCCACCCGGCAACGAATTCGTGAGCGTCACGAACCGATTCGAGGGAACCGCGACGAAGTCCACCCAGCGCGACCACGCGCCGCTGTCGAATCGGTTGCGCGACTGCACCGTATAGGTGTGTCGGTACCGGCGATGAGTATCGCCAACAGAAGAGCCATCAAACGACTGTGCGCTTTCATAATGAGTTGCGAGCGGCCCGCAAAACAACGTCCCGGCAATGACGAGTTCACACGGTCACTCTTCTAGAGTGATTGCCAAAAGTCATTTCCGAAATGGTGGGCGGCGCCCTGCTGGGCGCCGCGGCAAACCGGCAGGTTTGCCCCACCATTTCGGAAATGACTTTTGGCAACCAGTCTAATGGGTGTTCGTTGATATGACCTGAAATGAAATCGCGTTTGGGGAAGCCGCGCGTTACAGGCCCAAGAGCCGGCCATGGCGGGCGGGGAAAGAAGGACTGCCAGTGGAAGAGGCACCTCTCGTTCACAGGGTTTCATGGTGGCATCCTATGCTCAAGAGGCCTCGGCTTGTCTGTGGGGCAACGAGCCCAGAGCCTTCCGGAGAGTTGCGATCAGTCGCAGTGTAGGGTCGTAGCGAGGGCTGCCCAGCTTGCCGTGTCGCGGGTTTCCAACCCGTTATATTTAGCATATTCAGGCCTTAATAGCGAGACATGCTTGATTTCCTGACTGTTTCCAGACAAAGTGAGGCGTGAAAAAGAAAAAGCGCCGCCCTCCCGAAGTGGTCACCGTGGGGTCCGTCAGCGTCCGGATCTACTTCACCCCCTCCCACGGCAGCGACTCCTACACGCTGTGCTACTACCAAGATGGGGTCCGTCACAGGCCCACCTTCCCCGATCTCGAGCGAGCGAAGAAGGAGGCCAAGATCGTCGCCTCTCGACTGGGCAGCAGGGACGCCGATGTGTTGGCGTTGACCAGCGGGGATCGCGCAGCCTACCTGCGGGCCCGAGAGTTACTCGGCTCGGTGGGCGTGTCCATCGAGGCGGCGGTCGCGCAGTTCGTCGAGGCCAAGAAGGCCCTTGGGCAGGTTCCCCTCACCCGGGCGGTCGATTATTACCTCCGGCGGCATCCCAAGCAGATGGAGGCCAAAACGGTCAAAGAGGTCGTCGATGAATGCGTGGCGGCCAAACGAGCGGATGGTATGGGCGAGCGCTATCTGCAGAGCCTGCGCTATCGGTTGGGCAAGTTCGCCAAGGCCTTTCACTGCGACATTAACGCCGTGTCGGGGCACGATATAGAGAAGTGGCTGCGCGAGTTGGGCACCCCACCGGTATCCTCCGTTCCGGCAGGTGGTCGTAGCCCGGTGCGGCGTTCAAGCCTGGGTCCGCGGAGTCGCAACAATATCCGCAACTCGGTGCAGTTGCTTTTCAACTTCGCTAAATCCCGGCGTTACGTGCCCAAAGACCACGATGAAATGGAGTCGGTGCCGGTGGCCAAAGACCGGGGCGGGAAAATCGAGGTCTTCACTCCCGAAGAAATGCAAGAGATCTTGAACTGCGCCAGCAAGCGATTCATTGCGTTTCTGGCGCTGGGCGCGTTTGCGGGCGTGCGGCACGCGGAGATTGTGCGGCTGGAGTGGAAGGATATTCGATTTGAGGATGGTCTGGTGGAGATTCACGCGGCCAAGGCCAAGACGGCGAGCCGGCGCACGATCCCGCTGCTGGACAATCTGCGGCAGTGGCTGTGGCCCCTGCGACAGAAGTCAGGGTTTGTGTGTGCGTATCGGAGTATGTCAACGGGACTCAATCACGTCGTGCAAGAGGTCAACAAAGCGCGAAAGAAACGGGAAGTGAAGGAGCGATTGGCCTGGAAACGCAACGGCCTTCGGCATTCGTACATCTCCTACCGAGTGGCCCAAACGCAGAACGTGGCGCAAGTGGCGTTGGAGGCCGGGAACAGTCCGAAGATGATCTTTCGACACTATAGGGAGTTGGTTCCAGCGGGGGACGCGCTTAAGTGGTTCAGTATTGCGCCGAACCAGAAGGGAGTTGAGGCGGGTGGAGCCGTGTGATTGGGAACGCCAACCACTGCGGAGCCGACATCGGGATCGCCAACGACGTGACCCAGTTGCCGGTTGGGTGTCCCAACCCGCGAGCCCGGAAGTCGAATGAGCGAGCGCCAGACAAAGAAGAAGTTGTGGAAACCTCCTACTCGCAAGAGCCAGGACACTCTGGGCAGCTTCCGCCGCAGAGCCTTCTGGCTTGAGGACACCACACAGCCCAGCCTCGGTGCATTCTTCTCCTTTGATGAAGAATGGCTGGAGCGCTCGGCGACGTGCTGGGAGATAGGCGACAAGTTTTACGCGCAGGAGTGCCGTGAACAAGCGAAGTTCATCGCTCGATTACGGGATTTAGAGGACAATCTTGCTGGAGAGATCGTCGAGACTTTTACCAGGGAAGAACAGCGAGTATTTCCGGCAATCTTCTTCCTCTCCCACGGAAGCAAGACGGCATTGCGAGCACTCAATCACAAGACCCTGAAGTATTGCGAGCACATGGCCATGCTGGCCGAGCAAAGCGAAGCGGAGGCAGTACAAACCTTGGCCCGAATCGCCATCCTGGCCACCCAGACCGTGAACCGGATCGCGATGGTCGATGCAGCGGCGTTGGGAACTGTTGCCAGGGATGAGGTCGCGTGGCCCGTCATGAAGTCGCCTCAACCAAAATTCAGCGATGACGAGAAAACATTATGGGGGAAACTCCAGGTCGGCTCGACTTTCTTCAACATGACGGCACGCGCAAGATTTGAAGCCGACAAGGGGTTCGGTCGAGTCGCGTGGAAACTCTGGAAATATGTCCATCAACTCCGAGGACAAGTCCAAACATTCTGCGCAGAGAATCCGAAGGGACTAGCGGGCGTCGACAAGGGCAGCGTCGTAAAGCTCGCTTCAGATCTGCCGGATTTTGGGCACGACAGCATGGTGGTCAACCAGTGGTGGAAGCTCGCCTTGAGATGCCTGATCGAAGCTTACCCACATCCCACCAAGGCCGGAGAACTCAACGAGCAAGTGCCAGCATTGAATCGACTTGTGAGGGCACCCAGTCACCGAAAAACGGCCGGGAAGATTCGGAGCCGGATTCTGGAGCGGCTGGAAAACAAGTTCTATTCGTTCGCTGGCATTAAGCCCTGACCCAAGCAGAGCACGAGGCACAAGGAAGAATACCCCACCTGAGGACCGAGGTGGGGACGGCTTTGCCACCGGTTCGGCCTTACGCGATTATGCAAAGCGTAACGAATGAACATTCAGAACGAAGCAACAGGCGCGAATCCCGAGGCGAGGGAAGTCGCAGAAGAGAAGCTCCTCAAGAAGCAGGACATCGCAGACTTCTTCCAGATCACCAACCGCACAGTGGACGATTGGATGAAGAACGGCATCATCCCGTATTTCAAGATCGGCCGCAGCGTCCGGTTCCGTCGCCGAGATGTGCTCCAACATCTCCAGCGCCACCATCAAATCGGCTGATGGCCACCGGCCCCTCAGCCGACCCGCTCATGGAAAATCCCAAGCCCTGTTCGTTCCCCACTCCCGACGACGCCGACGGCGCGGGCGTGCCGCAGACTGCGTCGCCTCCCGAAGCCACAGGCCAGCTCTGTTTGGCAACGTCAGAGCACCAAACTGTAAACTCCAGCCCCGAGCACGTGGCTGCACCGGCGTCTGACCGGGCGATTGAGCCAGACGTCCGAGAGTTGCTTCGCCTGTTCCCGCTCGATGCCATGCCCGAGCCGCTGCGCGGCACGGCGATCGCGCTCTCGGGCCGAACCGGCGCGTCAATCGGGTCGGCCATGATGGCGATGTTTGGTGCCATCGCTGCGGCAGCGGGAAATCAGTTCTCCTTCGAGCCATGGCACGGCCGCAACGTACCGCCCTGCCTGAACCTGCTCTTTGGGCGTCCAGGCGCCGCCACAGTGGCCGTCTTGGAAGACGTATGGGGGCCGTTGTTTGCGGTTCAACGTACGGGAGCCGAAAAACTGGCCAATCGTGATGCTGAGTGGCTCGATGCAGAGGCGACCAAGCTCAGACAGGCACGAGCGCAACATTTGAAACGCTTCCCTGCTGCTGTGGCGGCACATCTTGATTACTTCGATGCGCCACTGGCCGATAGGACGATGCCCGTGAAAGTGATGGTCGGCGGGGTCGTGTAGCCCTCGCCGCTGAACGTGACCTCGACCCCGGTGATGACCCCGGAGTCGTTGATGGTCGCCACCGCGGTGGCCCCGGTGCCGTCACCAGTGATGACCACCGTGGGCGCGGTCGTGTAGCCGTAGGACCCGTGGGTGACATTGATGGCCGTCACACCGTCGATGTGGGCCAACGCGGAGGCGCCGGAGCCAGGTCCGCCAATCACGATGGCGGGAGTCGTCGTGTAGTCCGAGCCCGAGTTGGTGATCGTGATTGCGGTTATGGCGTCGCCGTCGGTGGTTGCCACCGCGGTGGCACCCGTACCGTCGCCAACGAAGGTAATCGTCGGCGCGAGGGTGTAACCGGTGCCGCCGTCGACGAGCGTGATGTCCGTCACGTTACCGATGCCGATTTCGGCTTCGGCGGTCGCGATGCTGGGGGCCGAGATCATCTTCCAGCCCTGGAAACTATCTGGGAACTTGAAGTAGACCGCGCGGTCGTACGTGACGTCACCGTCGGTGAATTTGAAAGTCAGGGTGCCCAGCACCGCTCCGGCCCGGTCCTCGACCACGTAGGTGCGGTGGTTGTCCGGCGTCGCGCCCGAGAGGTTATTGGGGGCGCTGAGCGTGACGACATTGTAGGGCGCCGATTCGATGGCCTCGAACGAGTCGGCGGTCTGGAGCGAGATGACGCCGGTCGAGCGGGTGATGAAAACTTTGACGTAGACCGGTCGAACGGGCTGCTTGGTCACGACGGCGTCGGCCACCATGTAGCCGAACTCCTTGTAGGTGTCGACCAAGCTGGCCGAGTCCGCGGTGGAGCGCCAGACCGTCGCATCCCCGATGTCGTTGTTCTCCAGGCCGTCGAAGCCGACAACTTGGTAGCGGACGTTCTCAGTGGGCACCGTGCGGATGGAGCCCACGGGGCGCATACCGATCGTGTTGCGGTACACAACCTCGACCGCGTCGGGGTCCGCGTAGACCGGCGAGACGATGAAGTTGTCGTCGGTCGTGAGCGCGACCTGGACTTTGAAATTGGGGGCGAAGCGCGTCAGCTTGCCGGGCTCCCGGGCCGAGAGATACAGCGGGGACCCGGCCTGGAACGTTTCACCGGTGAAGCGCAGCGTGCCGCCACCACGGTCATAGGCCAACGCGCTGGCACAGTGTTCGGTGCACTGGAAACGAAGCGGGCGGATGAGGATTCCGCAGAGGTCGCGCGGTGGACAACTGATAGCGCGAAAAACGAGAAGACGAAACGGTTGTGGAAAGTGACGCAAACGTTCATACTCCGGTCTGGTCCTGACGTGTATGATGGTGAACCCGGTTCAAGCAGTATGAAGACGAAAGCTGTCGTCGTTTACGAAACACGAATGAAAGTTTTTCGATTCTCGTTCAAGGCAACAGTGCTCGCAGTGACCTTGACCGTGATCGGCATCACGCCCCCTGCCGTTTGGGCGATGGTTCAGCCCGAGGGAATTCCTCCCGGCCGATACACGATTAGCGGTGGTGGCGGCGCGGGCAGTAGTCCTGGTGGTGGCCGCGGCACTGGAATAATCCCGTCATACTGCTTGGACGAGAGGCTTGCTGCGCCTCCGCCTGACAGTAGCTATCGTAGTATTTTGGCTGGCGGAGGTAGCGCGAAGGTCCGACTTCCAAACGGCACGGAAATGTCACTGAAAGACGCGATAGACAGCAACGTCATCAGCATCTCGGGAGACGAGGGGTTGCCAGGTTTATTCGGAGAGACTGAGCACAGATATGACCGACTCAAAGTCTCTGGGCCAGAAGGGGCAGTGATCGAGATTGGTGAGCCGCTTGCCTTAAGCGCTGAGCCGTGGCTTCAAAACGATACCGCTTACAAGTTTGATCCTGTATTTTGGAAGAAAGCCTCTGAAGAGCTAAAACGGGCTTCGAGCCAACACGACGAGCAGATTCAAAGCCGGATTTGGGATAATGCCGCAGACAAGTCAGGAATGCTCCCCAAGGAGAGACGCGAATTTGAGAAGCTGTTCGGAAACTCGGGTAAACAGATTTTGGAAACGCTTTCCAAGTTACGCGAAATTGAAGAAGCGCATCTATCTCGCCTTGGTAAGCAGCCAGTCTTTCGCGTGACCAGCACCTCTGGTGACGATTACCGCGAGGACATCATTGTTCTTGAAAATGGTAAAGCGGTTCGGCATCCGTTTAACACAAATGCACAGAAAAGGCAGGAAGCAAATATCAATGCACGACTAAGCCCTTTGACCTCTACCGACGTGGCGTTCCTCGCGAAGAGCTACGAGGGACGGTGGCTCTTCATAGCCGACAAAGAAGGCAAACCGACCGTCATCGAGAGTGGCTTGCTTGATGAATTCGAATCAACAGCGTCAATCGCTGAATGGCTGAAAAAGAAAGCTCCCGCAAAACCAAACTTGATTGTTGTGTCCGAAACTGGAGAAGACACTTCGGAGGTCTCAAGTCAGCTTCGTGAAGAGTTTGGAGATTCTGTTCGAATTCTTGAAGATGATGATCCCGACTTAGCCGTTAAGAACGTTAAGGCCCAGAAGAAAATTAAATCGGGCAAGGACGTAGCGGTTTACTGGGATGAAGTTATCAGTCGGGCGGGATTTGTACCGGCGATGGCCGCTTCATTCCGACAAGCTGAGATTTCGTTTCACGATACACCTGACGTGATCTCGGCAGGCAATCTGATTCTCGTTTCCGGGCACAAAGCATCAAACTATCGAAATTACCTGGCACAACTTGCAGCAAAAGGCGTTTTGAAGGGTAAGTCTGTTGCGCTGCTATCATGTGGCGAGGATAGCGACAGGGAGTTTTGCAGGTATTTGATCGAACAAGGAGGAGCAGTCTCTGTCCTCCGAATTAACGAAATTATTCCAGAGAGTGTCGTGCCAAGCGTCTTGCGCGAAATCTGTGAGCGCATTCCAACCATTCCCAAGGAAGGTGTGTTTCTGGAGGAGTTGATCAGAGATGCGGTCAATTCCGCTGTACAAAAGACAAGGAATGAGGGCCAAAAGGAGCGACTCAAGATCCTTCTCGATCATTCCATTCAAGTGTCACAGTTGTCTAACTAACCCCTGAATATGAGCGAACGAATCGACGTTGTATTGACCGAACGTCAGGCTGCGAATCCATTCCTAGAGCAATTGCCGCTTGGTCCAGGCGCGGCTAGTCATATTGCCGACCCGAAAGTCGAAGCGTGGTTGGGCAGGCGTCCAGTTGTTGTTGGAGTATCGGAGTTCATGCAGGTTCATAATCTGCCAGAACCGGAGATGTTTCAGCTACTAAATGATCACGAGATTTGGTTGGTCTTTTACGCTTTCGGAATTTATCAGCGTTCCAATTTCAAGGAAGTCGTCCGGGCGCGGTTTGAGGTCGAGTACGGCGATAGCCCGGCAGTCACCATCTTCCAGCTTTTTCCCACTACTGAGTTGACGACATGGGGTGATACTGGCGGCGTGTTTGCGACTGATTTCCAGCTTTCGGAAGAAACACCTGCTTCCAAGGTTGCCCCGGGCGATAAGGCCGCTCCGATCACGGGATTGCTCGGCGAATCGCATGCGTCAGTCAAAGTTGGAGGGAAAGTTTCTTTGTCCCTTAATCTCAAAGTCGCTACTGCGAAACTTACCGCAGCAGGAATTAACAACGATTATGGCCTTTGGGAATTTCGGAAGCACGACGTTCCTCTTGTTGGAGACCAGCAAGTGGGTCACATCCTCTTGGTTCGCAAACCAGTCGGTTCTGCTGTGAAGGCAAAATTACGCCTTTCGATTGACGTCGGATACTTCGGCTTTTGGACATCGCCACGCTACACGCCGTGGAACGATGTTGAGATCAAGCCTCCGGCTCAGAAAGCCACGACTCCTTCCATTGGAGCATGAAGATTGCAGTCGTTAAAAATCCTTATGCCGCTCGGGACATCGTTCGGCCCGAAATCATTCCTCGATGCGGAGTAGCTTCGTTGATGGCTGGAACGTGACGCCGTCGATCCGCTGTTCCGGCAATTGCACAGGATAAAGCCGGCTCCAGACCGCTCAGCCGTCGAGGGTTGTGACCGAGAGTGGTCTCTTTTCGCGGAGATCAATTGCGGAATCGAGGTCCCGAAAAAAAAACGAAAACGCAGAGAAGTATGAAAAGATCAGTAATGTTGTCCACAGCCGGAGGAGCGCTGACCGGAGCCGCATTGATGACGGCCAGCTTTTCCACCCACCGGGCTTACGCACAGGCGGCGTCACCCGCTGAAAACGGACCCATCGTGGCAACCGCGCCTGTGTCCGCGTCGGAAGTGCGGCAGAACGGGCCTCCGGTGGATCCCGCCACACTGGCGGCGCCAATCAGGACTCCCAGTTACGAAGAGATCAGGGCGCGGCTCCAGCAACGCGAACGCGGCGCGGCGAGGATCTTGAATCTCAATCCGAGCACCTTGCGCAGCCGGATGAAAAATCTCGGCATCAAACGCCCCGACAGACTCCCGCAGCCCCCGGCGTAGCGAGACCGCTACGACCCCCATTCGCCTTCAACTGTTCTGCCGCAAAGGGAGGGCATTCCAAGAGCACAACGCCGCGTGACCGAAGGTTCGAAAGCAGTGCGACGCCCTGCGCGTCCATGAACTCAACATCAGCGAGCTGAAGTTTCAGCGATCTGCCTTCGGTCAGCACCTCATCGCATGACTTCTGGAGTTCCGTGACCCACGGGCCAACAACCCGCCCCTCAAGGCGCAGGATGACGGCGTGATGGACGGGTTCGGCTTTGGAGATTTTGAGCATACGCAGATCAAAGGCTGAGAGTGTTCGAGCGATGGCCCTGTCGTGAATCATCGTTCCACCAGTCGGTGAGATGGCCGCGGAGCTGTTTTCGTGCGCGGTGCAGCATCACCCAGAGATTGCTTTCGGAGATGTTGAGTCGCTGGCAGACCTCATTGTTCGGACGTTCTTCGACTT
>Ga0134127_10000685_pt1 | contig 28973 bp, 32 predicted proteins | sample KB31753_FD_96459 | JGI IMG/M metagenome (GOLD analysis project Ga0134127, IMG submission 96459) | Terrestrial soil microbial communities with excess Nitrogen fertilizer from Kellogg Biological Station, Michigan, USA - KB3-175-3 | ecosystem: Environmental > Terrestrial > Soil > Unclassified ... | reverse complement strand
CGGTACCGCCGCCTCTTTGAAGCGGCCCGGGACGGGATCCTCATTATCTACCCCAACACTCGAAAAATCACCGACGCCAATCCGTTCATGACGGAACTATTAGGCTACCCGCGGGAGGAATTGCTGGGCAAGGAACTCTGGGAAATCGGCCTGCTCAAGGATGAAGCGGCCAGCCGGGCGGCTTTTGGGGAATTACAGAAGAAACATTTTATCCGCTACGAAGACTTGCCGCTCCAAAACAAGCAGGGCCAGCGCCGGGAAGTGGAGTTCGTCAGCAACCTCTACATGGAAAATGGGCACGAAGTCATCCAATGCAACATCCGCGACATCACTGAGCGCAAGCGAGCCGAGCAGGCGCTATTGGATTCTAGGCATGAATTCCGCCGACCTACGTTCTAGCTGGAGCACGTCGTCAAAGTACGCACCGGTCAACTTCACGAAATGAACCAATCAATGACTCACTCGCGCAACAAACAAGCGAAACTCCTAACTATGAAACACAAAACACTAGTCATCACGTTCCTCTCAGTGACCGCTTTTGCCGTGGGGTGCAAAAAGGAGGAGACCGCCTCCCAGCAGCTCGACAATGTCAAAACCGAAACGAAAGCAGCCGCGCGGGAAATGAAGGATTATACCTTCGCGCAGAAGGCTGAATTCACCGAGAAAATGCAGACCCAGTTGGCCGAGATCAATCGAGACCTGGACCAGATTTCCGCCAAAATCGAAAAGTCGAGCGACCCGGCCAAAGCCGAAGCCAAACTTAAACTGCAGGCACTGCGCGAGCAAGTAGCCAAGCTGAACAAGCAGGTGGAGGAAGCCAAGAGCGCCACTGAGTCCACCTGGGGCGACGTCAAGGCAGCGTTCAACAAGGGTTACAGCGAGCTGAAGGACGGATTCCAACAGGCACGCCAGTGGGTCAGCGAAAAAGTCGCGCCATAGGGCGAACGAAATTCCCTCAACCCTTATGAACGAGCATCAAAAACAAACGTCGTTTCTGAGGGAGTGGCTTCTTTATGATGACACCCCTGACCGTCACGAACTGGAGGAAAGGATTACGAGAATTCAGCGTGACGAGCGCTGTGTTCGGCGCGCGGTGTGGCTGATGGCGCTGTTTGCCGCGCTGGCTATAGCCGGCCTGTGCTACTCAGTGGTCTTCCTATTGGACTATCCCCTAAGTATGTCGCAGTTACTCACGCACTTTATCACTAAGCTCTTTTGTGCGCTAGCTCTGGGTTCGCTCATTTGCATGTTATGCTTTATAGGCCTTGGAGTGGTCTATCGCAAGGAGCTAGACCAACGGCGGGATGAATGCCGCCAGTTGGCCACGAAACTTATGGAGTCTCGGCTCGGCAAACCTCGCGCGCTCAAGGGAACGGCGCCGGAACTCTTGCCCGAGGAGCCGAAGGCATAGACATGTCGACGATGATATCATCACCAATCAATCGGCGAAGTCATCGCAAAACCCCAAGATCGAAAGAATTCTCATCAAAAAAACACAAAACATAATGAAAAACACATCTATACAGGAAGTAAAATGCGGAAGCAAAGGGATGCTTTTAGGGTTCGTTCCACTGAACGGAACAGCACCGGTCCTCAGTTGCTTTTTGCTGGCGGCAGCTCTGGCCTTTTCGCGGCAGGTTGCCACTGCTGGTGAAGCGCCAGTAAATCTTGGCTCGGCCGCCACGTTTGGAGTCCTGGCTGCGACAACGGTCACCAGCACCGGTGCTACAATGGTCGATGGAGATATTGGGGTGAGCCCAGGTACTACGGTGTCTGGAGCTCCAACAATGACCGGGATGCTGCATTTGGGCGATCCTATCGCAGCCCAGGCGCAACTGGACCTGACCACCGCGTATAACGACGCGGCTGGACGAACCGTCGCTGCGATTACAGTCGCCGGAAATCTAGGCGGGCAAACTCTCGCGCCTGGCCTCTATAAATCCACCTCCTCGCTGGAGATCTCGTCAGGGGATCTGACTCTGGATGCCCAGGGCGATGCCAATGCGGTCTTCATCTTCCAGATGGGGTCCACCCTGACCACGACAGCCGGCCGGCAGGTCATCCTGAGCGGAGGCGCCAGGGCGGCCAACATCTATTGGCAGGTTGGTAGTTCGGCGACTCTGGGAACGACCTCTGTCATGAAGGGAAACATCCTGGCTTTGGCCTCCATCACGCTGACAACCGGCGCAACGCTTGAAGGTCGAGCATTGGCACGGACGGGCGCAGTCACGCTGGACAGCAACATGATTGGATTGGGAACTCCGGCTGATACCACCGCCCCCACCGTGAGTTCCACAGCGCCGGCCAATGCAGCTACTGGTGTGGCCATCAGCGGTCAAATCGCTGCCGTCTTCAGTGAGGCGATGGACCCGTTAACGCTTAGCACCGTCTCCTTCACGCTGAAGCAAGGGACAACGCCTATGGCCGGCGCCGTGAGTTACAGTGGTGTAACCGCAACCTTCGCACCTTCGGGTAATCTGGCCCCTCTAACCACGTATGCGGCCGCGATTACCGTTGTGGCCAAGGACCTCGCTGGCAATGCGCTGGCCACTGACTTCGGCTGGAGCTTTACCACCGGCGCGACCCCGGACACCACCGCACCTACCGTGAGTGCAACCGTCCCCGCCAATGCCGCCACCGGTGTGGCGATTAACCAGACCATCAATGCCACTTTCAGTGAGGCGATGGACCCGTTGACGATCAACACTGCCGCCTTGCTGCTAACAGGACCGGGGACAACTGTCGTGACGGGGACAGTCGGCTATAATGTCCCCAGCAAGATTGCAACCTTTACACCGTCCAGCAGCCTCGCTCCTAACACACTCTATACGGCCACGATTACAACCGGGGCAAAGGACCTCGCCGGCAATCCGCTAGCATCTGGCATGAGCTGGAGCTTTACCACCGCCGCCACATCAGCCGGGCAAGCGCCCGTCTCCTTGGGAGCGGCGACCCCCTTCGCGGTTCTGGCTGGCTCCGCAGTCACAAGCACCGGTGGTACCACAGTGAATGGGGATCTTGGAGTGAGTCCAGGCACGGCGGTGACTGGATTTCTCACGATTGATGGAGGACCAGGGATAGTAAACGGGACGATCCACAACGTCACCCCCGGGCTTGCGGCCACTGCCCAAGGCGATCTGACCACCGCGTTTAACGACGCGGCTGGACGAACCGTCGGGGCGATTACGGTCGCCGGCAATCTCGGTGGGCAAACACTCGCCCCCGGCCTCTATAAATCCACATCCTCGCTGGAGATCTCGTCAGGCGATCTCACGCTCGACGCATCGGGTGACCCGAATGCTGTTTGGATCTTCCAGATGGGATCCACGCTCACGACGACAGTCGGTCGCCAGGTTATCTTGAGCGGCGGAGCCAGCGCGGCTAATATCTATTGGCAGGTCGGCAGTTCGGCGACTCTGGGTACGACGTCTGTATTCAAGGGCAACATCCTGGCATTGACATCCATCACGGTGACTACTGGTGCAGGGGTCGAAGGCAGACTGTTGGCGCGGAATGGCGCAGTTACACTCGACGCCAATACCATTACAATCCCAAATACAGGAACGCCTTCTATGGCATTGGTATCAGCAGCAGTGGTCACTGGTCCATACACGGACGCCATCGGCTACTTAGTTAATCCTGCGACCAAGACCATAACGGTTCCATTGTCAGGCAGCATGCAGTTCTATCGCATCCGGTCAAACATAGCGGTTACCATTACGAGTATCACGACCTCGGGTGGCAACGTGGTAATAACCTACAATTAAGCAATTCCTGGAGCTTGATGAACGTTCGCTCCACAATTGTGGAAATGTCCTGCTCGAATGAGCGGATGGCGGGTCTTGGTGAAATACTGTGTGCACCCCAAGGCCCGTCTTGGTTTCCTTTGGAAGCAGTTCGCGGAGAAGCAACAGTTGTTGGCTGGTGTGGAGGCGCTCCAGCCAACAGTGATTCCAAGACAAATTGAAGGGGATATTGTTATGTTATACACGATTGCGGTTGTATTGCTCATTCTCTGGCTGCTGGGTCTGGTCACCGGCTACACGATAGGTGCGTTCATTCACGTCCTGCTGGTTATCGCCATTGTCATGGTGCTGGTCAACTTCATCTCAGGGCGCAAGCGAGTGTGACGGGTGGATTGGAGCACGCAGAAACTCATTGAAAGGACGTTGTGAATAAAATCGTTCCGCTGGCTCTGGTGATTGGCGGTGTGGTGCTCATCATCTTTGGTGTTCAGGCCACGGACTCTTTCAGGTCCGACGTTTCCAGATTCTTTACTGGATCCCCGACTAACAAAGCGGTCTGGATGCTTATCGGAGGCATCGTCGCCGCCATTGTCGGCCTGACGATGACGCTGCGCAGCTCGAAGCATGGCTAAGCACTTCACAGCAGAAAGGACCAAAGCCATGACTCACCGATTGAACGGCGAAACCGGGACCCTGTTGGTCGTCGATGACGACGAGACGGTACGCAAGCTGGAGGTGCGGATCCTCAGCCAACTGGGTCACAAGGTGCTGGAAGCCGAAAGCCCGGTGGAGGCGATGAGGTTGGCTGCCGCCACCCCGATCATTCATCTCTTGGTGACGGATTTCTCGATGCCTGGCGCGGATGGTTTGCAGCTCGCCGAACAGTTCCGCACCGTGCATCCGCAGACTCCGGTGCTGATGGTTTCAGGTTCATTGGAGGCGATTGACGGCCGAGCCTACCATCTGGACCGGTTTACGGTGTTGGCAAAGCCATTCACGTTGGAGGCACTGATTCATAATGTTCGCACGTTGCTGAGCAGCGTAAACCAAGTGGTTGCGACCACAGAACTCACCTCTACCTATCAAAATGCGTCGTGAGACATTAACAACCTAATTGTGAGACTAGACACATTCCTCTTCCTCGCGGCACTCACTCTGGCGTTGCTCCCAGTGCCTGGGCGAGCTAACAATGACATGGCGCTGCTGAAACTCAACTCGGCGGTCGGTGTAACCCTGTTCTCCGCCCATACCGAAAGCTTCGAAGAGACGACCAGAGCCAAAGAAATCTTCACCAATGCCGGGCCGCAGAACATCTGCACCACGGGTGAGTCTTCCAAACCAGAGGAGTGTAAAGCAACCGACCACGCGGCGCGTCCCTCCGAGGCTGCCTACAGCCACGCACGCCCCGAGTGCGGGGAGGTGGAGTCATTTCCGGCAACAGCGTGAGGTTGGTGAACGCCTTGCGGACATGATATCCGACGAGGCAGCCATTGAGTACGAGAAGGCAAGGGACCAGATATGCAGGGACTTGTTCGACAAGCTCCGCGTTCGCTACAGTCTGAAGGAGCTATACGGGGAGTTCCTTTCCTGGGCGGCCTCCTCGGCTCCGCCGGGGATCGCCCGCAGCGTCTACCGAGCCGTGGGGTGGCCTACGAGGACAGTATTGCGATGCTGTATTTGAAGTTCAGCCTTTTCGGATTTCCGACGGACAACAAGGTTTTGCACGTGGAGATGGACGAGATGCAAGACTATACCCTGCTGCAAATCGAAGTCATCGCCCGCGTTTTCGAGAAGGCGGCATTTACGGTTCTTGGCTATGTTAATCAAACCATCAACCCATTCTACAGATACGCGACCCTCAATCAGCTTTCGGAGGCGTTCAGGGGCCGCTCGGGGTTTGTCGAGTTGACGAAGGCCTACCGTTCCACGGAGGAGATAGTGCGGTTCGCAAATCAGATACTTGGAATCGAGCACGTGAGCGCGATACGCCACCGTCAACGGGCTCCCGTGGTCGAACAGACGGCGACGGAGATGGAGTTTGTGTCAAAGGTCGCGGAGGACCTGCGAACGCTGAGTGAGACGGGGTTAAAGTCAATCGCCATCATCACGAAAACAGCGGCGCAGGCTACGACCTTGTTTAAAGCCCTCCGTCCCCAAATTCCGGAACTCAACCATCTGGGCACAAGTTCAGGGACGTTTTCCAAGAAGCTCGTAATTCTGCCGTCGTACCTGTCCAAGGGGTTAGAGTTCGACGGCGTGATTTCGTACTCGGAGCTTGGGACCCCTTATACCGAGAGCGAGAAGCACCTTTACTATGTGGTCTGCACGCGGGCACAACACCGGTTGGTGGTGTACAATCCGCCCGCGTGGGGCGCTCGGGAAGGCACTCCGTAAAACTTATGGGAATTTGCGCCAGCGTCCTTGATTGACGCGCTGGTGTATCCCTTCGGCCACAATTTGTTCCAATCCCTTCGTGCCGTCCGCAAACACCGAGGAACGCAAGCCCGTCTGCATCATGTTCACGGACGACCCATGAAAACCTGCACGGCCTGCACGACGGAAAAAGCCTATGGCGCCTGAGCAACAAGAGGAAGAGTGCCGCCGGCTTGTGGCGCGCGAACGTGAACACCAATCCCTCAGAAGGTTGGCTCAGATCCTCCGTCGCCGGTTTGACTCGCGCGAAAGCGAATGGGGCGGACGCTGGAGATCTACCGGTGTCGTAGCTCGAAACGCGTCGTTTCGTCACGTCGGTCCGAATAGCGACGGCCGGACGCGCAGCTTTTCCTCCACGGCCGCTAGCACCAACCCGCCGCATTGTTCCACTGTCAGCAAATCGCTGCGCACTTCGACTTCCGGCGAGTCCGGCGGTTCGTAAGGCGACGAGATGCCGGTGAAGTCGGAGATCTCATGGGCGCGGGCGCGGCGGTAAAGGCCTTTGGTATCCCGCTGCTCGCAGACGTCGAGTGACGCGTTGACGAAAACTTCCACGAAACGCCCCGCCGGCACTCTGGCACGAGCCGCAGCCCGACCGGAGCGGAACGGCGAGATGAGCGCCACGAGACAAAACAGGCCAGCCTCGGCCAACCACCCGGCAACGACGCCGGCCCGGCGCACGTTCTCGTGCCGATCCGCGATGCTGAAGCCAAGGTCATGGCACAGACCGGAGCGAAGCACATCTCCGTCGAGCAGAAATGTTGGATACCCACGGTCCAACAAGCGGCGTTCGGTAAATGTAGCCAGTGTTGTCTTGCCTGCGCCGCTCAGGCCGGTGTACCAAACCACGAGGCCGGACTGCCCAAACCGCGCCGCCCGTTCGTCGGGTGTGGCTTGCAGCCTGTCTTTGTCGCTCTTCATCTTCGTTTTCCAAAGGCGCGGCCGGAACGCGGGTCACTTGTGCAGATACTTCACGACAGCCGCGGTGCGTGAATGCACGTCGAGCTTCCCAAAGATGTTTTTGACGTGGCCATGCACGGTCCAGGGGCTGATGCCGAGGGTGTCGGCAATTTCCTTGTCCACGTAGCCTTTGCTCAGGCAATCGAGGATCTCCTTTTCGCGCGCAGTGAGCAGGCCCATCTCGTGATGATGCTCGCCGGATTGCAGGGAGAGCGCGGCACCGTAGAAGTATTGCCGGACGTGCTCGGAAATCCGTCCATGGGAGAGCGGCCCCTTGGCCAGGAGCGGCTCGATGGGTGCCAGTAATTCCTCTGCGCCAGTGCGTTTGAGCAGGTAGGCCGAGGCGCCGCCGGGCGTGGACATGAACAATTGATTGCTATCCTCGTAAGCGGAATAGACCACGACGGCCAATCGAGGGGCGCAGGTTTCGAGGGCTTGGGCGAACTCGGTGCCCGCTTTGTGGGCCAAGACCTGGTTGACGAGCACGAAGTGAACGCGCCGGCGTGGAATTTCTCGCAACGCTTCCTCGCCGCTGGCGAACGCCCGCACGGTGGCGTGCGTGGCCAGGTGATGCGTCAAGGCCCGTCGCAGGCTGCATTCCTCCTCCACCAGGGCGATGCGCAATGCCGGCCGGCTCCGTCCCGGCCGCGCAGGAAGCGCGGTGTCCCCCACCTGCGTGTGCAAGGTGGTGTAAGTCCAGGCGAGCGGATTGATCGCCCAATGAAACGCGAGCGTTAACTCGCGCGAAAATCGCCGGCAGGCCTCCGCCCAGCCGGCGTCCGCGATGGTCTGGTAGATGTGGGCCGCCTGCGTGGCGGCGGCGCTTTCGTCGGACGTGTCGAGCGGAAAATAGTGGCTGGTGCCGCCGTGCTCCATCCGGGCGGACAAAGGCGCGGCGGCGGCGCCGACGGAAACAGCAGGATAATTGCGATGCAGAAGCCGGAGCCGCCAATAACGAGTGTCGGTCTTGGGCCACCTGTCGCCGCGCGCGGCCGACGCCCGCGCTTTCCACGGAAAGTTTGGGCCGGAATGTAAACTCAGCGCGGCGTCCCAGCCCTTCGTGACGAGCGTCTGATGGATGGCCTGGGCTTCTGCGGCGGCGGCCTCGCGGTTGCGGGCGATCAGGGAAAAAGAGCGGCGGCGTCCCTGGTGCTGAATCTTGACCGACCAGCCCCTGACCGTCTGGAGCAGGCCGTCGCGCGTGAAGGTGTTCTTGAAGACCCGCTGGCGCCAAAAGTGTTTGGGCCGGGCGTCCTGCGGGACGGGCGCAGGGACTTTCCCGGCGCGACCGCTTGGACGCTGCTTGGACATGGCCTAATTCTAACTGACGCTGGCTGGATTTTCCAATGAAGACAGCTTGCCCATCCATCGACGCCCCATTCGGCAGCACGTCGGAACTGAATTGCACCGCGTCGATCCGCTCACTGACTTACCGCAACCCCAGGCAAAGACCGCTTGCCAACGGGCCGAGGGTCTTTCAGCGTCACGCCGCCACCATGAAACGCGCGCGTTTGGTTTCCCAAGGATCGCTGGCGCGCCTGTTTCAAGCGGCGGCTGAGGCGTGGCGCCGCCAGGCGTACCAGGAAACCATCGAACTGCTGGAGCGGGCCAGCCGGCTGGACCCGGCCAATCTGAACGTGCAGCTCGACCTGGGCCGCGCGCACGGCCTGCGCTACGACTATGCTGCGGCGGAGCGCTGCCTGGATAAGGCGGTCCGCCTCGCGCCCCGCAAAGCCGAGACGCTGGCCGAGGCCGGTCGGCGCTGCCAGCAATTTGGCCACTACGAAATGGCCGCGCGCTATTTCGAGCGGGCGTCCGGGGAGAAACGCGCGCCAGTCGAGGTGTTCATCACGCTGGCCGAACTTTACGAGCGCGGGCACCGCACTGCCGAAGCGGTTGCGCTCGTCGACCGCGCGTTGACTCTTCAGCCGAATCACCCGGCGGCGCTGCTAACGCAGGCGCGTTTGGAGCGCCTGGCAGGCCAAGTCGAGAAGGCCGAGAAGCTCACGCGCGCGTTGCTGGACAATCCCTCTTGCGATCCGCAGACCCGCGTCCGGGCCTGGTACGAGCTGGGCGGAATCCTTGACCGACAGGGGCGCTTCGATGAGGCCATGGCCTGCTTCCTGGAAGCCAAAGCATTGCAGCGGCCCGCCGCCGCGCCAGCCGCCGCCATTCTGCATGGCGTGCAAGCCCGCGTGCGGGAGTTGGAGCAGACCATTTCGAGCAGCGTCCTGGAGCGCTGGGCCGCAAGCGGCGCAGAACTCGGCCCACCCCGGCGGCTGGCGGTACTTTGCGGCCATCCGCGTTCGGGCACGACGCTGTTGGAACAAGTGCTCGACGCGCATGCCGAAATCGTCAGCGCCGAGGAAACGCACATTTTGCACGACGAAGCCTACTTGCCCTTGAGCCGCGGCTTTCACGAGTCGGCTTCGGTGCTCGAGGTGCTGGACGCGGCAGCGCCAAGCCAGTTACGTCAGTCGCGGGAAGATTATTTCCGATTCACGGAACTGTTCCTCCACCGGCCCATCGAGGGACGCTGGCTGATCGACAAGAATCCAGCCTTGAACGTGCTCATCCCCGCCGTCATCCGCATCTTCCCCGAGGCGAAGTTCCTGTTCGCGCAGCGGGACCCGCGTGATGTCTGCCTAAGCTGCTTCATGCAGCATCTGCGGCTGAACCCGGTGGCCTCGGCCTACCTCACGCTCGAAGGCACGGTGAAACAATACGCCTCCGTGATGGGTCTGTGGCGCGCGTTGTCGCCGCGCATGAAGAACCCGCGCCTCGAGTTGCGCTACGAGGATATGGTGACAGATCTCGAGAGTGTCGCACGGCGGACACTGGAATTTCTCGGAGTAGGTTGGGATGAGACCGTGCTGCGGTTTTACGAGCATGCACGGACGAAGCCCATCCGCTCGCCGACTTACGCGGAGGTGACCAAGCCGGTCTATCGCGGCGCGGTCGGGCGCTGGCGGAATTATCAGAAGCATCTGGAACCATACCTGGGCGGATTAGAAATGTTCCTCGAGGCCTTTGGATATGAGAAGTAGCGGCGTGGCACGTGATGCGGAGTGCGTGAACCATTTTAGAGCGTTTGAATCAGGTTCCACCCCACCGCTTGCCCAATGGGACGCGCTTGGGCACTGAGCGACAGCCCCCGGTTAGCCGCACTTCCCGCATTGCCGCCTAAAACGGGGCATGGCGCCGGGGGCGGCGTTGCTCTACGTTGCCACTGATAGAACAACTGCGGGCTATGAGCGACCAGCGGCAAACGAACGGGAGTGGGCGGGGCTTCACACTCATCGAGTTGCTGGTGGTCATCGCGATCATCGCGTTGCTGGCGGCGTTGCTTCTGCCCGCGCTGAGCAACGCCAAGGCCAGGGGCCAGCAAACCTCCTGTTTGAACAACGTCAAGCAACTCGCTCTGGCTGTGCACCTGTATACCGGCGATAACGAGGAGTGGCTGCCCCCGATGCAGGATTGGTTGCCGGCGCTCGGGATTGAATCCAGTTGGCGGCCCTACCTGTTTCAACTCGTGGGCGGGACTGCGAAGGTGTACGACTGTCCGACCGAGAAGAAGGAGATTTACGCCAATGGCAACGCGACGATCGTGGGCCAGTTCAGGCTGGGCGAGATCGCCATCCCGAGCGGGATTGGCGCCGTGAACGTGCATTGGCAAATCGGCGGCGCCCCACCACCGTTCGGGCGCCCGACTGGCTACGAAAATAACCTTTGCCGCACGACGAAGATAGAGGCCCCTTCCGAGTGCATCCTGTTTGGCGACGGCAATAGTGACATCACGCGGACGTGGCCGTACGACCGGTGGTGGATCTGGAAGGAATTAGGCAGTGCCAACGCCCCAGGCTTCAATCGCGCCACGCAGCAGGACCCGGGCGCGTTTCGCCACTCGCGACGTTCCAACTACGCGATGGCCGACGGCAGCGCGTCGCTCCTCGATCCGGCGAAGATCCCGTGCGACACGACTCGTTGCTGGTGGTCCGCCAAGGCTGATCCTCACTGAGGCTGCTCGTGTCGCATTCCGTTCAGGCGAAGGCCGTCCCGGCGCCACGGCAGAAGTCGAGGGCAGAATTGCTCAAACTGCTGGTTGCGGTCAGCATGATCGGGGGGGCGTCCGTGCTCCTGTTCCGCTTTGTCCGCGAGCAACGCCCGCCGGAAGAGCTGGCGTATTACTACGACTTGAGCGAGCAGACGCTCTTCACCGCGCCGCGCACGCTGGTTCCGCCGGTGCGCGGCCTCAACGATCCAGCGGAGGACGCCTTCCGCGCAGTCGTCATCTCGACGAGCGGAAATCCCAGGGACAAAGCCAGCCTCAAAATCGCCTACCTGGAAAAATACTCCCCTGAATTCAAGGAACAAGTCGAAGCCATGCAGAAGGCACAGGCAGACGGCGCGGCCGCGCCTCCGCGCCCAAAGACTCGGATCGACCGTGTCGCCGCCCAGGCGCATCGGTTCGTGCGCCGACTCACGGATTTGGAATGGCATCCTCTCAATTCGCCGGAGGCCGAGAAAATCATGACGGAGTGGCAAGCCGCGGGCACGAACGGGCGGGAGCCTGTCGTGTGCGTGCCGTAGTTCGTGGTTCCGCCCCCTGAACAGGGCATTGTTCGCCGGCGCGCCTGCGCTATGCTAACCGCGTTCATGCAAAATATGGTGGGGTGCTTCGGCGTTCCACGGGTTTGGCTTGCCTGTCGCGAGCCGACCAGGCTGGAGCAGCAGTCAGCAGCAATCGGCGACGTATGAAACCAATTCGACTGAATCTGCTCGCGGCGACGGCCGTGGGCGTAATCCTGGGACGCAGCGCCCAGGCAGACACCATTCTCACGTTCGACGCCCGGCCAGCAGGCCAAGACAACAACGCCCCGATTATCCAAAGCTTCGGCGACAATGTGGGCGGCTCCAAAGCCGGGATCACGGCTATCGGCTTCGCGACACCAGATATTGCTCTCGCGTGGTCGGGGCCGGACGGAGGCGGACGGTGGGATTACTACGTTGACCCGGTGTGGAGCGCCGGCCAACTCGACGGTTCCGGCGTCGATACTACGCACAGCATCCTATTCACGCCCGAGCCCACGGCGGCCGTGAACATCAAATCGTTCAACTTCCATCCCTATTACAACAACGGACTGGAGTACATCTACACTTGGAGTGTGACGGATGGCGCCAATGTCCTCACCAACGGCGGGCCGCTCCTGGTCGCTTGCGACGCGACGAAGAACCATCCCGTGAACATCAACTACAGCGGCAGCCTGGGCCAGGCGCTGACCTTGCGCATCACGCGCACGGGCGGCAACGACAATACACAGAACATCGCCGTGGACGACATCCGCTTCGCGCAACTGCCCGAAGTGCTCGGACCGTACATCACGTCCATCGCACCGGCTCCCGGCCAAAATCCAACAAGCCCGGATGCCCCGTTCGACGCCACACTTGCCAACGGCGTCTCGGCGTTGGTCCCGAATTCCATTCGACTCTCGCTGAACGGCTCGACCGTGTCGCCCAGCGTCACGACAGTGGCCGGTTCCACCAGCGTGAGCTTCAAGCCTCCTGCCTTGTTGCCCTCGAAGTCCACGAACCAGTACACACTGACGTATCGCGACAACAATAATCCACCCCAGTCTTACACCAACCTAGTGTCGTTTGTGATCGCGCCGTACGCGAACCTCCAGTTGCCGGCGCCGCTCCATTTCCAGAACTTCAATTCGGTGGGTGAAGGCATGTTGCCGGCGGGCTGGACGGTGCAAAACTTCACCTCGCCGTTAACTCCGGGAATCGACCCCAACAGCGTTCTGTCGGACTTTTACCTCAACTGGGCCGTCGTCTCGCGCGAAACGGTGACCAATATCGCGAACCCGGCAGCCGGGTATCTGGACATTTTCAATGTGCGGCCCTTTCAGGTCGTGAACAGCCAGGTGGTAACGGGCCTGACGAGCAGCAACCTCCTGCTGGCCGCGTCCGACGGGCGCCTCGGCGCACAGATCCAATACGTCTTCACCGGCGACTATAATCTGAGCGGGTCATCAGGCATTTCGCTATCCTTTCACAGCCTCTATACGCAGAACCAGGACAGCTTGGGCTCAGTGGAGTACTCGATCAACGGTGGCGCCACCTGGCTGCCCGCGCTCTATCTCCTGGATGGGCCGGACATCCTGCGCGATGGTGCCGGCCAAATCGACGCTTCCAACACGCTGGCGACCGTCTATGGCGACGTGCCCGATCCCACGACGATGCAACCGCAAAACGGTTATTACGGGGCGTTCATCGGTGTGGCGCGGGAGCAGTGGGCCACGCTCGGGCCTTACCTCAGCGCCCGGGTGAACGATGACACAACAGAGTCCAAACGCGTCGAGGTCATCCGCTTGGCCCAGGCCGACAATCAGCCTGCGGTCCGCTTCCGATTCGCCAGCGCCGGCTCAGATAGCTGGCATTTCGGCATCGACGATTTCGGTCTCTACAGCGGCGCGGTGATGCCGCCGGTGCTCGGCGCGGTGACGCCCGCCAGCCGGACAGACTACGTCGGAGCGACGAGCACCTTCAATGCCAGCGCCAGCGGCATCGTTCCCCTCGGTTATCAGTGGCGAAGGAATGGAACGAACTTGCCCGGGCAGACGAGCTCTACGCTCTCGCTCCCGCACATCCAGAGTTCCGATGCCGGCAACTACACCGTGGTGGTCACTTCCGGCAGCCTTTCGGCCACCAGCTCGCCGCCGGTCACCTTGAGCGTCCTGCCCACGCCCTCCTGCGGAGTGACAGAGGATTTGACGGTCTATCTGAACTTCGACAACAACATCGCCGCGCAAAGTGGCACGACTGTCAATGGGGCCGTGATGTCCGGCGCGGAGCGCTATGCGCCGGGAGTCATCGGCCAGGCCGCCAGTTTTCGGAACGACGCGGGCGCCGGCGGTCCGAGCGACTGGGCCGTGACCCTGGGCAACCAGGACGCCCTCTACGCCGGCAATTTCACCGTCGCCTTCTGGTTGAAGACCGCCGTCAACGGCGACGGCGCGCTCACCGGCAACAAGGATTGGAACAGCGGCGGGAACACCGGGTGGTTGATGGACCAATACGACGTAGGCTATCTGAATTTCCGCGCCGATGGCGGCACTCGCTACGACCTCGGACCCGAAATCCGGGATGGTGTCTGGCATCACCTCGCCTTGTCGGTCCACCGCGACACCAACGGGTTCATGCTCTACCTCGACGGCGCTCCCGTTGCCACGGGAAGAATTGGGCCAACCGGCACGGAGTCCCTCGGGGCCGGCTACGACACGCTGATCGGCGGCAGCGGGCCCGGCAGCTACTCCGGCTTCGGTGACATCGATGATTACGCCATTTGGGTCCGCGCGCTATCGACGGAGGAACTGACCTGCGTCTACGCCAACGCCTTCATCGGAAAGAGCGTGGACCAGTTGCCGTCGAACCCGCGGTTGCGCATGAGCCCGGAACCGTTCGGCGACTTGAGGATCTATTGGGGATCGGTCTTCATCGGTTACACGCTCGAATGTTCAACGACGCTCGGGCCTGGGGCAGCGTGGGGCGAGGTGCTGGGCGTGGACAACAATTCGGTTATCATCAGTCCAGCAGGGCCCAGTAAGTTTTTTCGCCTGCGCAAGCCGTAGCGCCTTGATCGACGACTTGTCATTCGCTCCGGCGACTTCCCGACGATGACGCTCCCGCCTCCCATCGCCTAGTTTGTTTTGTTCGAGCAGGACGACGTCATGCCTCCGAACGATGACGACCTTCGTTTCCGTGGGGAGCGCAGTATTGTTCGCGGCCGCTACACTCCATAGTAAGTCTCGTAAACCCGCGCCGCCTGCGCGCGCGCCTGCTCCCAGCTCCAGCTCGTCTCCGTAAAGCGATCTGGGTTGAGGCTCCGCACGTACGCGGACGGCTTGGGATCGAGCAATGATTCGACGAGCAGCTTGCCGATGCCGCCGGAACCGGAGATGCCGTGCGCGTTGCAACCGCCAGCCATCACAAAGCCCGGCAGCCGGCAACTTTCGCCGATGATGAAGCGGCCATCGGGCGTGAACGTGGGCCAGCCCTTGCCGATGCACTTTGTCTCCGCGCTTTTCAACTCGGGAAGAAACGGTCGCAAACATTCCGCAAAGCCGTTGAGCACTTTCCAGTCGGGCGCAATTTCGGGCGGAGCACCGGCAAGCTCGTAGGCGCGCGGGTCGAGGTGCATGGACTTGGGTTCCCAGCCGCCAAGCAGCAAGCCTCCGTCGCGCACACGGCCGTAGAGCGCCAGCTCGGGAATGCGGAAGCAGGGCAGGTCCGGCCCGAGGCCCGGCATCGTCACCGTCACGAAGTATTCGTGGCGCACGGGGACGATGGGCAACTCAAGACCGGCGAGCCTGGCGATGTGATACGCGTGGGCGCCCGCGGCGTTGATGAGGTAACGGCACTCCGCGGTGCCTTGGTCGGTCTTCACGCCGGAGACACGGCCGTTCTTAAGAAGGATTTGTTCAACCCTGGTTGAGGTCGCGAAGCGCGCGCCGAGCTTCCGGCACTGGTGTTCGTAGGCCTTGACCACGCAAGCCGGTGTCATGTAGCCGTCGCTCGGACACCAGAGCATTGCCGTGGCGCGCGCGAAATCCATCAGCGGCCATCGGCGCGCAGCCTCCCAGCGGTCGATGAGGGCGGTTTCCAGCCCCGCGGCATCGGCGGCCTGCTTCAGTCGTCGAAGCTCTTCCGCGCGGGATTCGCTCAGCGCGATGCGAAGCGAACCGACCTCGTGCCAATCGGGCTTCGCATCGGGGTCCTTCTGCAACTCCCGAAAGGTGGCGACCGAGTGCATGGCCAGCTTGATGCGCTCGACCGAATCGCGCGGCTGGCCACACAGGCCGGCGCCCTGAGACGTGGTCAACTGTCCAAGGTCAGCGGCGCGTTCGAGCAGGAGGAGGTCCGTCTTGCCAGCCTTCGCGAGCGCGTAAGCCACGCCGCACCCGACGGCGCCGCCGCCGATGATGATGAATTCGGAGTTGTGAATCATGCGTAAAACGCAAAACGCAAAACGAAAGTCGTTCCGGAGGCTGTAGAGTTGTTGTGACGCGTCGTCATGCAGTTACGTCTTACGTTTCACGTTTTACGCTGTTCAAGTACCACCGCACAAATGCCTCCACGTTGTATTCCTTGAACGTCGAGTACGGCCCCGGCGTGTAAGCGCTGGAATTGACGCCGCGCTGCTGGCGCTCGCAAATCTGCCAGTCCTGCTCCGAAGTCAGTTGCCAGAACGGCATCAGCTTCTTCAGGTCGTAGTCCCGGCCTTCCACAGCTTTCTCGTCCACCAACCACCAGACGCGGACCGCCGTGCGCTGTGGACCGGCGGGGAGCAGGCGCGTGCTCACGGCATGATCGCAACTGGAATGATTCCAGAAATTCGGCAGCGTCCGGACCCGCAACGTGCCGACGTCCGTCCCTTGATAATTGCCCATGAGCGGAGCGACCCCGCGTCCGTCCATCGACTCACTCACCCAGCCTTCGACCAGCGGCGTCCGGTTGGCGGAGAACCAGCTGTTGCGCTCGGCGTCCGGGAACCAGGCCATGCCCGCCTGCTTGTGCGTGGGTGCCAGGCCGGCGGTTGCCCACTTTTCGTCGCTGCGTGCGATGACGGCATCCATCTCCTTCCGGACGCGCGGCGTCGTGTCATCGGCGTTGTAGTGATCGAAGTTGGCTTTGATGTATTGCGGGTGATTTACGTTGCAGTGGTAGCACTCGCGATTGTTCTCCCAGACAAGCTTCCAGTTCGCCTGCACGAGATAATCCACCGCGCGCGCAACTTTCGCCCGGCGAAAGCCCTGCGGCCCGAGTACGGGCGCCAACATCTCCCTCGCCGGCTCAAAGGGCGCCGGCTCCTGCGCCAGTGAGATGAAGATCAATCCTTCGACTTCCCGCGTGTGGACACAGAGCAACCGGAACTGCGTTTTGTCCAAGTCTTCCTGCATTCCGCGACAGGCCAGCAATTCGCCATCGAGCCCGTAGGTCCACTGGTGGTAGGGGCAAACCAGGCGCCGGGTGTGGCCAGTTCGTTCCGTGCAGATCACCGAGCCGCGATGCCGGCAGACGTTGTGCAGGCCGTGAATCTCGCCGTCGTCGTCGCGCACGACGATGATCGAGTCCGTATCCACCTCGAGCGTGAAGTAATCGCCGGGCTTTGGGATTTCGCACGCGTGTCCGGCGAACAGCCAGCCGCGCCGCCAGACACGGTCCAGATCCAGCAGGTAGACCGTGTCGCCACGGTAAAAGTCGCCCGGCAGCGACCAGCCAGGCTGGCAGCGGGCGAGGAGGGATTCGAGGCCGGTCTGCATTTGTATGTCGATGGCGAGTCTAGTCAGTGGCGTTACCGTGACAATGCCCTGTTTCAGGGGCATGACACGAGGCTCCGTGTACGGATTTTCTGTGTCTTGACGGAGCCCCTGATGGACGACTCTTTCAACGACCTCTTTACTGGCTGGACGCTACTTCTCTTTCGCGCCACAGTTTCCAGCATCAACAGAACCCCGAACGTCCCATGAAAACCCTCGTCTGCCTTGCGCTGGTCTTCGTCGGCGCGGTCGTTTGCCCAGCCGCGCCCGTCACACAACTCAAGGTCATGTCGTTCAACATCTGGGTGCAGGGCGGTCTCAGCCTGAGCAACTGCATCGAGGTCATCCGCAGCAGCGGCGCGGACATCGTCGGGTTGCAGGAGTGCAATGCCACCACCGCGCAGACCATCGCGACGCGCCTCGGGTTCCATGTCCAGCCGGATGCCAGCTATGCGATCGTGAGCCGCTATCCCGTCGTGGGTTCCATCCCCACCTCGGGCGGGCGCGGGGCCACCCTCCAACTGGCGCCCGGCCAGCGCGTCCATCTGTTCGACACCCACCTGACCGCCTACCCTTACGGTCCCTACGACCTGAAGAACGGACGAACCCAATCGTTCATCATCAATCAGGAGAACCAGACGCGCATGCCGGCCTTGACCAACCTGCTGAGGGCGATGGCACCGTACCTCGCTTCGGCCGAACCCTGCTTCCTCGTCGGTGATTTCAACGCGCCGTCGCACCACGACTACGCAGCGTTTCCGTGGCCTACCTCCCTGGCCTGCGTCAACGCGGGCCTGGTCGATTCCTACCGCGAACTGCATCCGGGCAACCGGAAATACCCCGGCCCGTTCACCTACAACGAAGCGGGCGTGACCTGGACGCCCAAGACCGCCGAGGAACCCGAGGGCGTTTTCGACCGGATCGATTTCGTTCATTACTCGGCGGGAGACGGCACCACGCCCCTGGCGTCCGCAGAACTGGACGAGCGCAACAGCATTAATCCCTGGCCGTCGGACCACCGCGCGGTCCTAACCACGTTTTCGCTCACGCCCCCGGTGTTGGGGGAAAAAGCGAGCGCGCCAACGCCGGCGCACAGCGCCACCCGCGTGCCAGTGAACGTGACGTTGAGTTGGCTGCCGGGAAGCAACGCCACCAGCCAGGCGATTTATTTGGGAACGAGCAGTCCCGGCGCGCTTTACACGAACACGAGCGCCACGTCCGTTCCGCTGTCAAACCTGGCTGGCGCGACCACTTACTTCTGGCGCGTGGACACCCTCACTCTCAGCGGCACCGTGACCGGCGAAGTCTGGAGCTTCACCACCCGGGGCACGAACGTGGCGGTGTACGAATGGAACTTCCACAACGGTGACCTTTCGCCCGCGCTGGGCAACGGAGTGTTCGAATACGCCGACGGCGCCGTCACGGCGGGACTGACCACCTTCGGCACGACGGACAGCACGAGCGTGCCCCACATCAGCGGTCAGCCTGCGAGATACCTGCGCGCGCCCGCCTTCGCCAGTCAGGCCAACGGCTACCGAGTGTCCTTCACCGACAGCGCACCGAACGGCGGCGGAGCCTACCTCAACCAATACACGATGATCTTCGACGTGTTGCTGCCCGGAGCGCTGAACTGGTTTCCATTCTTCAACACCAATCCCCAGAACGCCAACGACGCCGACTTCTACGTGTCACCCGACGGGGCCCTGGGCATCGGCGGCATCGGCTACTCGGCCACCGGCCTCATCGCGCCGAACACCTGGCATCGTATCGCCTTTGCCGCCGATCTGGCCGCCGGCGTCGTCAGTTACTATCACAACGGCAGCCCGATCTTCACCGGGGCGGCGGGCTTGGATGGGCGGCATTCCATTTTCTCGGGCGTCGATTCCGGCCCCGACCTGCTGCTGTTCAACGAGGGCGACACCTCCGGCGTCTATACCCACGCCGTGCTGCTGAGCAGCTTCCTGTTCACGCCGCGCCGGATGTCCGAGGCAGAAATCCTGGCCTTGGGAGGACCAAAGGCGCGCGGCATCCTGGTCACCGCACCGCCGATTCGGGCCTCGATCGCACTCCAGGGAATGAGCGTGCAACTCAGTTGGACGGGCGGAGAGTTTCCCTACCAGGTGCAGAAGACCGGCGCGCTTGCCAACCCTTCCTGGAAGGACGTGGGGCCTCCGACCAATGGAACGAGCGTCTTGTTGCCTCACACAGGCGCTGCGGGATACTTCCGCGTCGTCGGCTTGTAGAGAAACTAGCACCAAGGAGATGCGTCCCCCGGAAGTCACGGCGAGAGGGTGAGAGTCAGACTTCCGGCGCACGCACGCAGGGACGCGCCTCGCCGCTCGGGAGGATGAATCGCCCGCGCCATTCCACCAGTCCGCGAATTGGATGCTTGCGATTGTCGAGAACCTTGGTGTAGGAGTAGTGCCGTGAACTTGAACTTGCGCATGAGCCAGAGTTGCTTTGGGTGCCGTGCGTTTCATGCGGCAACGCCGTCGCAATCTCTGTAGCAAGCGTCAAGAACACTCACGAGGCTTTACGCAAGTCTCTGTAAATCAAGTTGCCCGCGTGGCGGAATTGGCAGACGCGCTAGATTCAGGTTCTAGTGAGTAACATCGTACAGGTTCAAGTCCTGTCGCGGGCACCATCTTGAAGGCCCTGTGAGGTTCGTTCCCATAGGTGTGGGATCTGGCGGGACTGGGCGGGAATAGCCGGGAAACTAGCCGAAGAGCAGCCACAGCCAAGGGGTTACGTCGCAACCAACGTCGCAGAAGTGGCCTGAGGCTATGTCGGATTCTTCGGCGGGTTGTCGGATTCTCATGTCCAACCGTTAAAGCCTTGGAGAAAGGCCCCTTACGTTGATAAAGCGCGGATCGTGGCGCGGCGGGCTATTTGTAGGATTCTCCAGTCCAACATGGGCCATTTTTGGCACCCGGCAGAAGTTGCCCACCTCGATTTTCGACCCGATTCGCTTGGCGGATCGGCCACCCCCGGCAGCTTCACCGCACCCGCTTGGCAGCGGTCCTGCAATGGCTGCCCGGCCCACTGCCGACCAAGAATGCGGCGCTGGGCCTTTCAGGCCGCACTGTGCCTAACTTCTCTGACGCCGAGCTTTTCTTCCGCTAAGGCGAAGTAATCCTGTTCGATCTCAAAACCCCAGAACTCGCGGATACCGGTTTTCTTTGCCGCTAGTGCAGAGTGCCCGATGCCAAGGAAGGGATCCAGCATGACCAGATTGGAACGCCAGCCATGCAACCTGATGCACATTTCCGGCAATTCGGGCGGAAAAGTTGCCGGATGCGGGCGCTGCGCGTCACGACTCTGAATCGTTTGGTACGGGATATACCAGTTATTGCCACGGCAACGTTTATCCCGACCCTTGGTGTGTCCCCAGCGAGCAATGTTCGATTTGTCGGCATAGGCCACCCCGACGCCCAGCCGGTCAATCTTTTTCGTGCCGTGCTTTGTGAGATGGAACACGTATTCGTGGCAGTTGTTCAGATACCGCTTGGAGTTGATGGGCTTGAAGTGCCCGGCGGAGATTTCCTCGCCACTGCGCGTCTTCACCGTAATTGCCTTGATCCAGTGGATCGTGTTTTGCAGAACAAACAGACCGCGCAATGCTAACAGCACTTCATGCGGAAGCAGCGGATGGGAAGGGGAGCCGCCGATGTTAAGGAAGAACGAGCCGTTATCGGAGAGCGTGCGCTGAGCTTGCGTGGCCCATTGAATCGTCCATCGCAAGTAATCCACTTTAGTTTTGTTGTCGTCGGAATCGCCCCTGCTTTACCAGCGATTGGATTGCCTCCTGCCATGCGCGATCAGCCGTGACAAACGGCCCTGCTTGTGCGAGGAAAATGTCCATTGCGCGCCGCCGCTTGGGTTGAAATCGCCGCCCTTGAAGGAACAACGCCGGCCAGGTCAAAGCCTGGCCGGCGTCCCCAAAAACAAAAACGCCGGGCGTTCTCAGCCCGGCGTCAATCGCTTCGTTCCCGCTTCCTACGCCGCCACAGTCGGCTTCCCCACCAGCGCCGCCAACGCGCCCGGCTTGCCTGGAATGTCCTGACTGAAGCTTTGATTCTTGGGCCACTCGCGCCAGCATCGCGCTATGAGTTCCACCGCCTGCTGCTGCAACGCCGTCGGCTGCGCCACCGTGCCAACCGCCCGTTTCTCCACCGTGTTCACCACCGCCTCGGCGATCACCAGCGTCTCGGCCAAGTGCGCAGCCTCCGGCAACTCCGACATACGGGGCAACACCTCCCGGCTGATCACTCCCGCATGCTGGAATAGCACGAACGCGCAATGCACCAGCAGATTAGGATCCTTCACCCGCCGATGACTGCTGCACCCATACCACTCATTGAGCGACAACCCCACGGACTCATCCCTTGCCCGACCCACGTTCCCTTCCTGTATCTCTTCGGCGATACTCAGCACTTCCGCCAGTTCCACGGCCTCCCATGCCGAGACCCGCGACAATATCAGCTCCTCAATCAGCGCAGTAGCCCGCCTGAAGTAGATCCCCGCCGTCAACCGCCAGAGGAGCTCATCGATTTTCCACTCCCCAAACGCGAGCCCTGGCAAAGTCAAAGCAATCGGAGCCTTCAAAAACTTCTCCGACTCCGCTTCACACCCGACCCGCACCGCCAACAGTTCAAGCGCCGCACGATCCGGCACGGCTGCTGCAGCGGCGCCGCCTTGCCCCGGCTCGCTCTCGGCAGAGTCGAGCAGGCTCAACACAAGCTCATGGATGAGCGCGCCCAACGATACGCCTCTCGACTCGGCCAACTGCTTCAACTGCTCCGACATGGGCGGTAGAAACTCCACCTCGGCGAACGTTTTCCCATCCGGACCTTGAAGGTTCACAGTGAATCCTGCTGCGTTCGCCAGCGCATCCCGCTTGATGCTCTCGGCGCCTTTGTCCACCTTCAGCAATTTCTCCCCATGCAACTCAAGCAAGTGCAGCATGCATGCCACGTCGAGTTTCAACCGGTCGTCATCAGGCACATCCTTCAGCAACAAGTCGAGGCACCCCTCAAGCTGGAGCTTCCGCGACAAGATATCCCCGCGCAGATTCTTTAAGATCATCCGCACCGCCGCGTGCGGGCTTCGTTCCCGCTTGGCAGCCTTGAATTGCTCGCTGATGGACCACGGCTGCTCGCCAGGCGTGACGGCGCCGGTCGATGGCTTCGATTTCGATTGAGGTTCCTTCGCTTTGCGGCCAGGCTTCGGCCCGACCTGTTTGGTAGTCTTCATAGGAATGTGCCTTTCAGGTTCCTGGCCGCGTGGTGTCTAGACCATGCGGCCGATTTTGTTTTCACTAACTGGCCCAACGCGCAACGGGCGCGCGGGGAAATTCACTTCATTTCACGACGCGCTGCTCTCGCTCGTCGGCCCGTCCGGCGGAAGGAACCGGCGCCCTGTTTCGTCCACTCCGGTATTCCACAGGAACTCAGTAACCCCACGGCCTGCCCGCCGCGCCGCCTCAAAAATTCGTTCGGTCAAGTTCTGGTGTTTGCTCAACACCGCTGCGGCAAAGGCCAGTCGCCGATCCTCAATCGGCTCCGGATTGAAGTTCCTCTGCGCAGACAATAACGTGAAATCCGCCAGCCATTGCTCGTTTGAAACCTCTGCCAGTATTGCCGCTTCACTTATCACAGGTCCTAGACGCGGATCGGCTTGCACCAGGAATTCCAACGCTTCACGCCAGGAGTCGCCGTAAAGCTCGCGATATCGCATCGCCTTCACCTCCACGGCAATGAGCAGCATTCCCTTATCTTGGAACGAACACCACTCCGACGCGTCCCGATTCACGATTACATAGTCGGCCATCTCCAACCCGAGCAGAGGCACGCGTTTCAAGACTCCTTGCGCGTGGCCCATATCCGGCTCGCTCGCTGTCGATGGTCCGACGGGATGATTGTGCATCGGGACCAGGGCGGCCGCGTTCGCGTGCAATGCCGCTCGAAACGGTCGCCGCATGTTCTCCGCAACCCAAGCCTGCGCACCGTCGCTCTCCGGCGCTGTGTGGCCGAGCAACTTCTTGTCAGCATCGAGAAGCAAGCAGACGGACCATTCCACGTCCGGGTTCCATTCCGGTGCAGTCAACACGCGGTCGCGCCAGAACGCAGCAGCGTCTTCACCCGTCGCGATGACCGGCGCGTCGGCGCCGGCGGGGATGTAGGCGGGCGGGTTCATCGCTTGCCCTTGCTCGATTTCGACTTCGGGGACTTGGCCGGCTGCGGCTTGCGGCTCTCGGTTTTGGAATCCGTTTCACGCCGTCGCCGCGCCTCCTCAGAGGCTACCCAGGGCAAGAGCCGGATTGTCAGATCCGAACTCGGGGAGCTTTTCTCGCGCAGCCATTCGCTGACAGCAGAAGTCGAAATGCCAAATGTCCGAGCGAGCCGGGCTTTGGCACCGCGTTCAACGGTCAAGGCGCGTAGCCTGTCCCGCAATTCCGCCCAAGATGAAACCGAGATCGTCATGTCGGGGGAGTTCTTACTTTCGGATGATTGGCTTGTCAAGCTATTCACCGCAATAACACTTGAAAGCGAAGCCTCCTCAGTTTTTACTCGCACTGCCGCATCCGCACCAGACTGGATCAATTGCGTTGCGCGCCTGATGTCCTGATCGTCGCGCCCCTTTTGAAATTCGAGAATCTCTGGTGCGTTCCCGGCAATGAACGGCTCACACAGCGCGTGAATCTCCCGAAACAAATGACCATATAGGCGCGGCGGGAGAACGGTCACCAAGTAGGAAAACAAATCTCGAATCGCCCGCCAGAGAACGGCGGCCTCCGCAGAAGACGGACCTGCCCCGCGCTGGCCCACAGGGCGCGCGTAGAAACTCACCGATTTGAGGTAGCGCCTGACAGCATCGAGATTCCCCTTAAAGTAGGCGTCGCAGTAGGGTGCCAGCAGCAAGTCATACATCTGGCTGAATGAACCGTCCGGAGTAAAAACCGTGGACATCGGCAACTCATCGGGGAGAAGCACAAAAGGGAAATCGGGTTCGACGCCAGTAGCCAACCAACGCTGCGACAAGCCCAAGAATGAGCAGAACCTATAAGCTACATCGGCCCGGAGGATGGTGCGACCTGCCTCAATATGGGCGACTTGATCGCGTGTCTGCTCGATTGCTGACGCCACCGTGGCTTGCGAAATGTCTCTTTCCTCGCGCGCTTCTCGGAACCGCGCTCCGATTGCAGCCTCACGCTCAGGATTCACGGCCCATAAGGATGCCATTTTGGCCCTCGTCAAAAAAGCAAACTTTGGGATTGCAATGCACAAGTAGTGTGCAACCATTGCATGCAGATAAGAGCGACGGACGCGGAAGCCGCGAACCCCGCGATTTTTTTGTGAGTCAGAGCGACAAAAAGGCAGACCGGCGACGAGGACTCTGCGCTGTTGGCCATCAAGCCTTGCGCGGCTACATGCGTCGCCACGGTCTGACTTGGCTGGACATTGCGGACAAGTCAGACGTTCCCGTGGCCACATTGACGACACAGGCCGCGCGGGGATGGCCAGGCCGGTTCGTCCGCGCGGCAGTCGAGGCTGGTCTTGACCGGGCGGTGTTTTGCACGCGACGCGACTTTGAAAAGCGGAAGACAGAACAGGCTCGATTAGGTCTGTGCCCGGTCCGTGCGACCCGCAAAGAGCTTTTCAAGTTGGCTCGCCGACTCGGAGTTCCGGATCCTACTCATCTGCCGAATCGCCGCACCCTGTTGAGCGAATTGCTCGCCCGTGCCCCCGCGAGGAAAGGCGTATCTTGAATCCACAACTTTACGCAGACATTTGCGCCCTTCGGTGCGACGCAATCGCGCTCCGCGATGGGCTGGAGCAGCGCGAGCTCAACGCTCAGTGGTGTGGCCAGTTGGACGAGTTCGAGCCTGAGTTGGCCGCCGACCGACAAGAGATTGAAGCCGTTGCCGCGAAGGAGCAGTCCACAGGCGCGTTGACCGGCCGCACCGCCGCGGATCTGGAAATGAACACCTTCAAATTGAAGGCATTGAAGGATGAACGTGACCTTCTCTCGGCCCTGCACCTGGAGAACATGCCGCGGCTCTGGGCACGAACCCAGCAGACCATCGAGCGGAGCGCCGCAGTCATTGATCAGCTCGACGATACCCAGGACGAACCGGCTCGAAATCTCCTGGTCAAGATTAACGCCATCCAGGCGAGGTATCCCAAGGCACGGCTTTATAACCTCAACTCAGTATGCACGGCATCACGCCGGCACGCGGAGGAAACCATCTTGGGCAAATCGCGGATGCTGGTCGAAGCGCTCGACGAATTCCTCGCGGCCCATCCTTGACGATGAACCTGACAGCCCTCCATCAATTCGCCGCTGCCGCCCGCGAAGCGGACGCCGCGATGGACGGGCTCGACCAGGCTGTCACCCGGACCCAGACCCACACCGACGGACTGTATCGAAACAGCCTGTGGTTTTATAACCCGCTCCACTGGCGTGAAGGGCTCGATGAATGGACCAAATCGGCGGAACAGGCGCGAATGGCGTTTCAAGGCCGGCGCGATGGGTGCACACGCTACGTCACATCTATTGGCTGCCTCTGGTCGGAACTGGACGCCGTGATTAGCCAGGCGATGCACGATCTACCGCAAGTCCGTGCCCAGCTCGCAGCACTCCAGGCCGATTTTCCAAGCCCTCCCTTTTTCCCCGAGAATCATCGCACCGAGCGGATGCGCCTCGAAGTGCGTGCAACCGTATGGCGCAAGTTGGACCGGGCACTAGCAGCCATCACCGCAGCGGAGGGCAAAGCTGCCGCATGAACACCGCCGAGCGCAACACGGACCTCGAAGCCGCCCGCGCCGCTGCGGCTGAAGCGAAGCAACGCACAGCCGCTCTGGAAGCACAATTGAAAGCCGACGCGCGAGCCAGTGCGGAGCGCGCCGTCGAGGAAGCGATTCGGCGAGGCGTCATTCCGCCCAAGCACGCGAAGCTACGGGCTGCATGGCTCGCGGCCTGTCAGAAGGATCGGGCGATGATCGAATTGCTCGCCATGATGCCCGACAGTCCGGCGCTGCGAGCACGCCGCAACGCATCCATCTTTCACGGTCTGAGCGTGGCGCCTGAACCCGAGCCGACGCCTTCGGATAGCGCCGTGCCTGTTTACCAATTCGCGCAATGACGACTGTGATCACCTTGCAGCAATCGGCTTTCAGCTCTGGCTCGGTCATGCGTTGCTGCGTCTCGGCGCGCCGGCGGGGATTGTCTGCCCCGCCGGCGCCCGAGGCTCAAAATCAATTTCGGCGGGCGGGAGGAACACACGGGAAGTGCGTCGCGCTGACACATTGCACTTTCCAGCCAACCGCTCAACGACGTAGGCGAGGCCGGGGCGCCTTGGTCGGATGGCCCGGTCCGCCTACGAAACTTTACTGAACCCATGCGCGCGAACCATCCGACCACTCCCGCCTCCCTTCAGACTGCCGCGCCCTTGCAGAACGCCGGCAGCGCCGTCGCCGCGCCGCTGACGCCCTGGCAAGAGAAACTCTTCCGTCGCCGACAGGAGAAGCTAAGACTGGTTACCGAGTTTCTCGCGCGCGGCTTCAGCCGAACTGCCGCTGCCAGCGAGTCAGGCATTGCGATTTCCTGGTTGTGGACACTTGAGAAACGCTTCCGCCAGCACGGGCTCGCCGGATTGATTCCCAAAGTTTCGAAAGGCGTCGCCCCACTCATCGCCCCTTCGGTCTATACGGCCGATCTTGTTGCCGAACTCCAGCGGCTGGCCGTGAGGCTCGGCGGACCCCGCGCCGCTTGCCGGATTTTTGTGAAGGACGCCACATGCCCCGAGCCCTTGCGCGAATACATCCTCAAACGCGACGCGCTTCCCGACGCGTTGCGCAAGTTGATTGGCTACCGCCGCGGCACCGGCACAATCCGCCGGGCGGGCAGATTCTTCCATGTCGAGCGAATCGGACAGGAGCAGCAAGCCGCATGACAGCTTCCAAAGCCAAACCCGTATCTGCGTCCTCTACATCGAAGCCTGGCCGGCGCAAGCTTCGCCCCGTTCGCCCAGCCGGAGCGCCGTTCACGATTGCAGACTTGGCATACCGATGGCGCACAAGTGACAGCCACATACTGGATTTGATTGAGGAGGGACGCTTGCGAGCTTTGAACGTCGCCGGCGCCAATGTGAGCGGCCGACGTTTCTGGAGAATACCCCCCGAGGCGGTCGCCGAATTCGAGCGGCTCAGCAGCAATCTCTTGGATCCGAAAACCGGCCGGCTCCTTCCCCCGAAAGCCATCAAAGCATGAAGGCGACTTCCAATCTGTGGCCCAAAGACAGGAACGCGATCCGGCTCGACGAATTCGCCCGGCAACTCAGTTGCAGCGTTCGACACGTCCAGAATCTGGTGGATCGAGGCTTGTTGGTCCCGATCCAAAAAAGTCGCCCCGCCAAGCCCGGCTTTCTGATCAGCCGCGCGCGCTTTGACGAGTTCATAAGAGCCCGGCTGATTCCGCTCGATGGCGATGCCGCGCGGGTCGGCGCTAAGGCTCAACTGAAAGGCCCGAGCCGATGAGTTTCGCCGCCCAAATCCTGCCTTTTCCAGAATGCCCTGAGACGCGCCGAGGATGGGCAACCATACCGACACCGCCCGCAAGTGGCACAAGTCGATTTGTGCCACGTTGTAGTGCGCACGACGACCCGCCGCGTCCGCCGTTAAATGCGCGCAGACTAGCCGCACTCGTTACAGCAGCCAAACGAGTGGCCATGAAAGCCGAGCGGCGCGCACTGCTGGGTGCCATCCGCGACCGGGCCGCGAGTGAGAAATGGGGAGTCCGCGAGACCGCCAGGCGCGTGGGCTTGAACCGAATGGCTTTGGCCCGGCTCGCCCGTGGTGAACTCGACTTGGAAGTCTGGCTTCCACGACTGCGGACGGCCGTCGCCCGGCTCGCCAACGAACCGGAAGGGGTGTCGCCATGAAACTGAACCTTTTCTCACCAAAGCAGCGCAGCTCGCTCGCGATCATCGCTGGGCAGGCTTACGACTACCAGTGTGCCAAAGGCCTGCTCTCAGGAATCTCAGCCGACGAGTGGCGCAGAGAGGAAGTCGAAAGGCTTACCGGATACGCGGGCCTGACTCAGTGTCCGGCGCAATTCTATAACAAGCTCGCCAGCCACTTCTCCGACCTGGCCGGCCGCGCTGACGCTGCGCTGAACCACCTATTGCGCGAGTCCACCGAGCCGAAGCGCCAGGCCGAAGCCGTTCTCCTCCGCGAGTTGAGCAAAGCCGGCTTGCCGCTGAATTACGCCGAGTCCATCAGCCGGGACAAATTCCAGTGCGCCGTCCTGGACTGCGATACCCGCCAGCTCTGGCAATTGATCTACACCGTGCGCAACCGGTCCAAGGCCAAACGTCGCACCCTGCCTCCTCCCTGCCCAGTAACCTCTCTTTGAAATGCCGTTATTTGGAGTTCATGCAGTGCCTCCGGTAGGTGGTGCTTGCAGTTGGAGCGAGACCAGCTTGAAGCCTTGCTTGGCCGCCAGTTTGCCG
>Ga0134127_10000683_pt1 | contig 29062 bp, 42 predicted proteins | sample KB31753_FD_96459 | JGI IMG/M metagenome (GOLD analysis project Ga0134127, IMG submission 96459) | Terrestrial soil microbial communities with excess Nitrogen fertilizer from Kellogg Biological Station, Michigan, USA - KB3-175-3 | ecosystem: Environmental > Terrestrial > Soil > Unclassified ... | reverse complement strand
TTCAAATCATCCCTTAAAAGAGATATTGAAAAGGAAAAGACTATTGATATTTTGAATGAAAATGATCCATACGATCGTGGGTGGATAGCAGCATGCAAAAGATTTCTTGAACTAATCGAAACAGTTGAACCATGAAAAATTTAGATACAAAAGTTATTATTGTTTGTGCTGATACATTAAGACCAATGTCATGGGTACATGCTCAGAAACAAATATGTTATGTTTATCCTTTAAAATTAACATCTAAACGATCCAAAGGATTTGCTGTAAAAACTTATAAAAGATGCGACGCTCTTTTACTAATCAAAGCAGATCACGATAATTCTCATGTTGAAGGTCGTGAGAAGCACCGATACATGCTAATGCTAGCGGAGCATGGTAAATGTTAATCCCTAAAAACCAAACATTCTATTAGAACTATGAAAAACTACTTTTATTCCCGGGAAGATCAAGGATCACTTGATGATTTGAATAATGATTTTTTAGGTAATGGTAAAACTGTTTGGTTTCTGGAAAATGAAGATCATAAATGGTTATCAGTATACAGCACATTAACTATAGATCCATTTGAGGCAATGCAATTTACTGCAAAAATGCAGGCTCTGACATTCGCTATTATTAATGATCACTATCCAAACTTTAAACCTACTGAACACGAATTTCCAAAAAAATGAAAACTTTAACTATTCTATTCGAATCTCCTAATGTGTTCTACGCTGTTATTGATGGTGTGAACATTAGAATTGAAAATTATCAATTACTACCTATCATAATCGGTCATAATGGATTTGACTCATTCAAAACTAAAACACAAGAAGTTTTAAAATCCGGTGATATATTCCAAGTAGAGGGATTTGAGTATGAAGTAAAAAAAGAACATTGTGCGTATCCTGATACTTGTTATGAAAGGCATTGTAATAAATTCTGTTCTGAAAAAGTAGCCATTCTAAAGCTTGCTAAAGAAGAGGAACAGGAGCCAGATATTCAAACCAGTGACATCCATCATACTTTTAAACCACACGGACAATTTAAGGTTAAAGAAGAGGAACCGAAAGAACATTGTATGTATAAATCATGCTGCCAGGATAGATCTTGTGATCTTTGTTCCAATGAAAAAGAACCAGAGCCACTTTATAAAAATGCACCAGTTATAAAAACATACTCTGACACTGACGGTATGCTAAACAGTTATGAAAACAGCACGAATATTACTTCTACTTGCGATATTGTTAATGATTGCTATGATGGTGAAAGCTCAGACTCAACCTAAAGTTAAGGAGAGGTTCTTTATGGCAACTTATGTATCAGTAGATTCAATTACGAACGGCATGCTTTGGGGATCATATTTTTACTCTACTAATGGAGGATACTTTCCTAATAAGCATGATATTTATAAACTCATTATAAAAGATTATAAACTTCGATGTAGTGAAAGAGAGTTTGTAATAACTCCTACAGAGTTTAAGAATAAAAAAGAATGGCTTAGATTCAATGTGAAATAAACGTTTAAAGTAGCCGCTTCTAATTGTACCAATAACGGTCATCCGAAGCCAGCGGGTTGTAAATAATTAAGAACTAACCTAACGCTCAAACTTCTCGCCTGATTAAAAGAGTTCATAGTTAAAGGGGTTTGATTTGAATTCGATAGCTTAAAGGGTGAGTTGTTTGAGTGGAGGGTTTTAAAAATGGAAATATGAGACCTGAATATAAATTCATCAAGCCACTTCCTATAGTTGGCAGTAAGGAGCATAGATTATTTAAGAAGTTTTTATCTAAATATCATGATTTCTCTACAACAATGCAGATCACTTCAATTAAGGAAGAATATCTAATTCTCTATTGGAATGAGTTTATAAGTTATTTACAGATTAAAGACCAATCAACAACCCAGCAATGAAACCAGAACTAAACAGTAAAAAGCTTTATACGTCTTTAGAAGTGTTTGAAATGGTACGAAATGAGATTTTAAACACTAATCGAATTATAGGGCGTAAGAAATTCAGTTCAACAGATTACATTGTTTTAGGTATAGTACACTCAGCCTTCAGGCGGCATGAAATCATAAGCCAATTAGAATGCCTAAAACCAGCGCCACCGGAACAGCAACTTTGAGTATATTTTTAATCTTTTTATCCTTACTTATTTGCTTGTCCTGTTCTTCAATCACGGCCTCATCATTTACAAGCTGTCCTTTAAGTTCTTTATTTTTGGCTTCTGATATGTTGAGTTGCGCACAGAAACTATCTGCCTGTTTGGTTAATTGATTTGTGAGTGTATCAACCTGTTTTTTTAAACCCAGTGCTAATGAGTCATCCGCATTGAACGCGGTAGCTACTTCCGGAATAGAATCAATAGCCTGCTGAACTTCTTTAACTGCCCTGGTTTCAGCAACTCGTCTTTGTAGTCTGGCATTGTCTTTAGTTAGCTTCTGGTTAATGATCGCCATATTAAGCGAGTCTTTATGCCACTTAACTTCTTTGATCGATTGTAGCGCCTCTAATGAGTCGTATCGCTTTACTGATTCTCTGTTATCTGCTTTTAGTCCGGTTATCTTTAGTTCAGCGCTGTTTGACTTCTCTATGTGTAGGTAGAAGGCGAGTACAGCCAGAATCAGCAAGGCAATAAAAATTTCTTTCCAATATTTCATAATCAAAAGTAGCGAAATTAGCTCAAAAACTCACTTCAATGTATTTATTTAAAAATAATTACATTTTTACTTGACATGCATGTAGTTATTGCGCTATATTTACATCATAATTAAACGAAACAGATATGAAAACTACAACAAACTCAAACGGATTAAATCCTGAAATAGTAGATCAATTTATCATTGAAGTTACATTGATTGATCCTATCGTTAAAATTATTGGCAAATTAGAAAAAGGAGAATTCGGAGACCGTGATGTTAAATGGCTTGATTCTAAACTTGAAAAATTTGCTGATTTTGCTTGTAAGACTTTGTTTTTAACAATACCAATGCCGGAGCCAATGAATGGAAAAGTATTGAATGATTATACTACAAAGCAATATATTTCACGCTTCAATACTCTACTTGAATATTTTAAATCATTATGAAACGCATCTTAATCTTAACAAAAAACGGGGAGAGTAAATACTACTCTTCCCTTAAAATCCTTTGCGAAAAGAATAAGGATATAACTGATAGCTTTCCAGAATTCAATGAGCGAAATATAGGTAATGCACTTAGAAAAAAGTCGTTCACTAAAAAAACTGAGTTGACTCACCTGAAAAATTTCTATTGTAAAAATAACATTCAAGTTCATCGTGTCGAAATAAATGTGTAATTTCGTTTCAGAGAGGTTTCATAAGATGGATGGTTTACGTAGAAAGGCCTGAGTTCGATTAATAGTCGTTAACTTCAGGTCTTTTTTTTATTTGTAAACAAATTTATTAACCCTATTTTTCCAACCGTTCAAGAAAGTTTGTTGTGTTGGATCTCGTTTCACAATATCTTCATAATAGATAATCCTGGCATCCTTATAAGAATCGAATAGCAATCTTGCATTAGCTGAGTTTATAGCCGATAAAGTCTGCGGCCCTACCTTGAAGTCACAATTAACGCCAAGATGTTTCTGAAGTAATTGTATTGCACGTGCGCCCATGTTTACGTATGCATCAAATACTATGTTTGCAAGTTGTTGGTCTTTCCATTCATTGCCTCGCATCTTCTGCCAGAACTCCTGAAAATAGATTTCTTTAGCATCTTTGATTGAAATGTTTTTGAGTGCCTCGGCGGTTGGTTCTAAGCCTAGTGATTTGGCGTAAAGTTTGAATAGTTTGAAGGTTATTCCGAAGTTGGTAAGGCCACCTTTATCATTTTTGTGATTGCTTATACCCCCTTCGTGTCCGAGTACTATGCCTATGGAAATATCAAAGTTTGCCATTATTTCTCTCCCATTGCACGTTCGCCAGCCGATTCAAGATCATCACCAGCGGACTTTAACAAATCTTTTGTAGAATCAGCCTCTTCTCCGGTAACTACATTTACAACATCCTTTGCAACAGCAATAGGAGTTAAGGCAACCTTTACAGTTGCGCTTGCTAAGTCTGTAACAAAATCAAATAGTCCCATAATATTTATCTTTGATAGATTACAATAACTGATAGAATACAAATCACTAAAGCTAAAGCCTTCATTACAATGTGTAAGTCGGGGCCAACCCATGCCGAGAATCGATCCAGTAATCCAGAATCATGCTCTTTATGATCATAGTAAAATAGCGATCTATGTGACCATGCATTTCTAATGAACTCGTAAATAAGCCAGAATGAAGTTATCTGAAATAAAAGATAGGGTGCCCAGACAACGGTGAGTTCCCATGCCGATAAGGAAGTGTAATCGGTTATTTTATCCTGTTTGACCATTAGCATGAAGATGCCGTGAACGATAGCCAGCATTGCGCGAATAGTGAAGTAAAGCAGATAGTTCGGCTTGCCTCCTTTATAAGTTGTTTTATAATCGTAGTAATTAAATGCAGGGATTACGATTAGGAGCCAGATTAAGATAAGTGCTGTTATCATTTTCGCACGCTTTCCGCGATTTCTTTTAATGTGTCAATCTCACTTTTAAGAAATAGATTCACTTGGGTAGCTAGTAATGTTACCTGATTAGAAAGGTTATCAATAGACTTCTGCATTACTGCAATCTGTTTAGTATGTTGAACGTTTGATAGTCCCAGATAAGCAGCAAAGGCCACTACAATGCCAGCTACAATTTGCCATGCTTCCATAGAATAATTAATGAGGTATACAAAATTAACTTAATATCGGTGAACTCCACACCATAAAATCCGATATGAAACCATGCATGTTCATAAATGAGTAGGTAATCCAATAATGCAATTACTTCCAAAACAATGAAAAAACGGAATAGAATGGAGTATTTTGGTATTTCGTGAAGGCAAAAGATCCAGATAGAAATAATCGTTAAATGGTTGGCCAGATAGTAAATAAATGCCTGTAGGCTTATGCCAATATTCTGGTCAAGATAATAGATGTCATAGAATGGAAATGGATCAAAATAGACATTCGCAGGCATCCAGCTACAAAGCCTATTGATAGCCACTGAGAAAAGAATAAGCCAAAGGCCTAGCTTTTTCATTACTTACCGCCTGAAGGGGGCGGCCCGGGGTTTTCTGGTGTTGATGACTCAAGCGCGAAATCAATTGTTTCTGAATCTCTTCCAACGACATGAGCATATCCTATTCCATGTGGATCAATACTTATTCGTATTTCAGTATGCCTATCTTTTTTCCATTCCTTGTTTAGGAAGTCAATTAATCTTTGTTTGTTCTCTTCGTTCATAGTCTATGATTTTTGATAATTCTTCAACCTTAAATTTAAGATTTTCTGTTTCATTCTCAAGTCTTTTTATTTCTCTCTTTTGTTTCTGTCGCACTGTCATTTGCCAAGCAATGAAGAGCAACCCAATAGTAAAAAGACCTTTCATCGTATCATAGTGCATTTTAACGCATGACACTAATTTACGAATTACTTTATTTTAGTTTATCAATACCGGATTAATTGGCACTTCGGTGGAATAAAAGCCAGCGATAAATTATGTCGTTCGCGTAAACTTTTGTCCAACAGTCATGCGCAACACCAGGGTAGATTGTTAATAAAGCATCTTCTTTAGGCTTGCATTTATTATATTCTTTTACAAATGCAATATCGTGACTTGGATAAACTCTCAAATCGTCGGCGCCATGAAACACCCAGATAGGCGTTCTTGTAGTTCCGTTATAGCAAATATTTTTAGTAGTTCCACTTCCAGCGCATGTTATAGCTGCGGTACACGAATACTTTCTTAGGTAATTGTAAATCGAGATAGCACCTCCTGAAAGTCCAGTGATGTAAACTCGTGTCGTGTCTACATTATAATTCTTCTTAGCGAATTCAACGAACTTATGAAGGCTCTCAACATCGTAGTAGTGATTTCGATTTGTGTTTTGAGGTAATAGAATCACAAAGCTATCAATAGGTAAAATATTATGTTTCAGAAGAGATCCAATGCCTGGATTTAGAACTTCGTAAAGCTGAGCACCTGGGTGGTTCTCTCCAAAGCCAGTAAGCGCAATCAACAAAGGCAGTTTTATCAATCCATTAGGAACATGATCTGTGTAGGCATAAACCTGCGTGTATGGTTTCTTCGATGGTAATGGATGTTCAACGTATTTCTGCCCGAAAGCCAGCGCAGGAAGTAAGAGTAAAAAGAGTAGTTTTTTCATTTTGTTTTAACTTTAACACTATCAATCGAAATTCTTTTTCGCAAATCAATTAAAGCTGCTTCAAGATTTCTGAAGTATTGAGTTTTGTTTTTCTCATCAATAGTAGGATCATAAATAATTGTGCGCTTATACTCATGCGATAATTGCAGTAATAATTGAATGTCGTTCAATGGAACCTTGGCAAACTTCTCATATTTCACAGAGTCTTTTTTCTGAGCGAAAGCACCATAAGCCAAAATCGATAATAGGATAATTAGAAATAATCTTCTCATTATTCAATCGGTTTAGCCTGATCGCCTGGGAGAACATTTGCAAGCGTATTATAAACTACGTCGAGACCTGCACTATTCAAAATTTCTGTATCCGTTGGCTGTCCGTTACCATCTAAAACAGGCACGCCATTATAATTTGAAAGCCAGAATCTTGCTGTGACTGTCATATCCACTGAAGATGCACCACCACGCAAAAAGAAATTAGCATAGTTAACTTGCTTTTGCCATTGAAGATTCGCCGGTGTCTGTGGTAAATAAACATTGGCCTTGGAACATAATGCCTGATAGATACGATCCCTGAAGGATTGAGTGGAGGCTAATGTGGCTTTCTGACTTAATGTGAGTTGCGCAGATGCAGCAAAACACATGAATGAAAATAAAGTGATTAAAATGTATTTTTTCATATCGTTAAAAAATTATGGTGCTGGTTCAAAAAGAATGTAATTCAATGTACTCACATCTGCTGTGTTAATCGTTCCTGCCGCTATGTTTGCCTGCAAAGTTACAGTATTTGCGGTACATACACATTGATAAGTTACTGTTGCGGCCGTTGTGTTAGGAGTTACTAGTGTAGTCAAGCATCTTGTAGAGGTAGTTACTCCTGAAACTGTTACAGCTTTAGTTCCTGCTACTAAGGTAGTCTGTCCCATAAAACCCCCTGACCCCTCTTTTATTGATATCTTATTACCTACAGTATTTAGCGTAACATTCCCTGCTATGGACCAGTTTCCATCATCAGTAAGCGTTGTTAAGGCTGTGTTGCTACTATTAGCCCATCGGGTGTTGATCGTGCTGGATGTGGTACCGGTCCCCCTGATATCAAGCTCAGTTGAGGCCGTGATTGTTGTGCCGTTCAAAAGCATCTTTCCTGAATTGGCCAGGAATGCATAATTATTTGCAAGCCCTGTTGTTCCTGTTAATGTTGGATGGTAATAAAATCCCCGTATATCCCCCGCCCAGGTTCCTGAAGTATTGACAACTCCATCAATTTCATAAGCACTAAAACTGTTTGTTCCGCCACTTGCCTGCCAGGCTATCGATGATAGAAATGCACTTGTTAAAGCAGCGCTTCCGGAAGCAGGTGATAACGTGCCGCTTGCTTTAACGTATGCCCCGCCTGTTGCCCCTGATCCAATATTTTTAATTAATAATGTGGCTGCGGCATTAGCGTAGATATCCACGTCTGCAGTTCCATTGATGAAGAATCCTATTTTTGCATTATCATTTGTCGTTACGTTTCGAAGATTAAAACCTCCTGTAGCCCGAACCTCACCGCTGGTTTGGATTGCTGCTGTTAAGGTTGTGCCCGGAGGGGTAAAGCTTCCTACCTTCATTTTACCGGCTTCAATATCCAAAGCATAGCCTTGTGTAATCGTTACGTTTGTTGATGCTGTAGGGGCATCGCTTATAGCCAAAGTAGCTGCCTTTGTGATGGTAATGCCGTTTGTTGTCGCGGTTAATGTTGGAGCTTGTATTCGTGCTATGCGTTCATTTGCTATCGTACCACCACCCGATGCAAAGTTTACTGTCCTGGATGCATTCAAATTGAAATCTGTGAATTCAGCGACAGCTATTGTAGTATGGGCACCTCCGGTATATAATAATCCTACTGGACTACCTCCTGTGTGCGCCGCCTGGGTGAATGTCTGAAAAATATTTGTTGCTGATTCGGAAGATTGTGTCCAGGTTGGTTTGCCTGTAATCGTTGGGGTTGTGACCGTTGTTGATCCTGTTGTATTCCAAAATGGCGCTGTGCCTGTTAAGGCTGCTGTTAAATTAGTCCATGATGGTGTCACAATCCATGTTGACACGCCAGTCCCAGGAACAGTAACACTAAGCGCCCCTGTTCCGCCAGAAGTGGTTACAAAACCGTTTGTAGTTAAATTTGAAAGTGTCGAAATGTTCTGAGAAGTATTAACCGTTATTGTGTTTGTAGATCGTGTCAATCCAGTTGAAAAAGTCAATGGAAATTCATAATCAGTTCCGCCGGCGGCAATACTCAATACTCCTGTCGTTGTTGTGTTTTTAACAAGACCCGTGTTCAGTGCTCCCAAAAATTGCGCTCCGCTTAATCCGGCATCCGTTGTGCCCTGAACGATGAATTTATTTGCAAAGGCTACGTTTGCAGATCCATCAACGCTATTGCCTGCCAGATTTCGAGCACTTGACCATTTAGGTGCGGATACAATTGTGATTACCGGCGTGGTTGTAGTATTTGCCACTGTAGCATCGCCATTAGCAGAAGTTACACTTGTAACAGTTCCGTTTGTTGCTGGGTTGGCCCAAACTGGAACGCCACCAGAAACTGTTAGGATCTGTCCTGATGTTCCGATGCCTCTACGTGCTAAATATCCACTTGATGCCCTATATGGCAGATCACCCGTAGCATCACTATTGAAATTCATTAATATACCTGCGCCGGTTACTGAAAAAGCATATCCAGTACCAGAGGCCACTATATTAGTAGCATTTCCACTAAATGTAGTAAGATTTATATTTCCTGAATTAGATGTAATATTCGCATTGCCATCTTCGGCCACTGTAATATTTGCATCATTACCGCCTTGTACATTTACTGTGAAATGCTCCTGTTCGTCAAAAGTTGTTCCATAATTTCCACCAGCGCCACTTATAATAGCATTTGAAGTTTGTGTGCCCCCCAAATCAACTGCCGTTCCATTTGCTGTTGTTCCGCTTCCATCTGTTAATGTTCCGCCACCAGATCCTGAGCCACCCTCCATCACAAAATATGTTCCATTATAACGAAATCTAATTGATTGCCCCGCTAAAATATCTCCTGATTCCAAATCAGTAAGAGAACCTGATGAAAACTTTTTAAGTGTTATTGCGCCTAAATTACTTGATCCATTATTAATGTTAATAGTAGAAGATCCAGAATTAGCATTAGTAAATGTGAATGTGAATGCTTTATTAATAACATAAGTTGCGCTTGTTATTGTTGCTGTATATGTATTTGTGCCTGATGCAACAACAGACATACTAATAGCTGTATTTATATTAGCAGGCGTATTACTTGCGTTTAATGGCATTATAATTTGTCCATATCCTACGATTGAGCAAACTGTGAGTATTAGTATTAATATTTTTTTCATTGTGCTAATCGTTTTGAAAAGTACTTTTGAACCCATCGTATGCCGAAAATAATTGCTTCAAATCCAATACCAGGGGCTAGATAATAAAGATCATTCCATGATAAGTCAGTTCCTACAATATCACCTAATTTAGAAATATCAATTTTCATCTTACCGATTATAAGTAGAATGAAAATCATAACGAAAGATCCTGACCATATAAATCTCTTAGCCTTCGCATAAATTGCAAATGAGAAGTTTGTTTGAGGATTACCATCTTCATCAAGTTCACGTCGCCTGATCTCCATTTCAGCTATGTTCCAAGCTAACCACGCTAAAAGTGTAAGTAAGAATTTCATAGTCTTTAGAATATAGTATTTTCAAATATCCAATCATTAGGATCTGTTGTGGATGCATTATCAACTTTAGCCGTCGCTATACATTCATCAGGTAATGGATTTCCATTTTTATCAACTAATGTGCACAATTCCGGATCTAGTGATTTTGTCCCGTAAAATCGCTGCCATTGAATGGAATTCGCTGCGAAAAAATTACTTGACATATCCCAACTTGTCATTGAATCAATGCGAGCAAGTTTCCAAATTTTAGGTGTTACTGATGTATAATCAGCAGGCTTTATTTTATTTGGGGTAACCTCATCATCTTCAGGACTTGTCCCTAATCCATCAACGAGCTCATAAGTTCTAAGAACATCATTATTATCAGTATCTCGAAATGTAACAAATATTGATGTTGACTGTGATACTGTCGAAATAGCCTTCAATCCAGTTATTGTTGATATGCCAGGCTTCAATCCCTTTAACCCATCAAAAGCATTATCAATTACATTAGGGAAACTCTGCACAACAGCATCAACAAAATATCTCAAAAATTGAGCTGTTATAAATCTAATCCCATTGGTCTTAAAATAACCAGAACTGGCTTGATTGAAATTAGCATTTATGGTTGACTTATCACTTGCTGCCATTATGCATTAAAGTCTAAATTAAAATCAAAATTGAATTCTGATAAATCAACAGGAGGCTCACCATCATCCCCGGTCTTAATATTTACCAAATTTACATTATAATAACAATTTTTATCATCAAAAACGAGATTTGTATGACAATATCGGTCAGAATTGCCATTATCTAAAAGCCAATTTATATACCGGATTACTGAATAAGATCGCCCTGAGCCATATAATTTTTGGCATGGATCAGATAATTGTGTAGCGAAATCATTGTTCAATATTTCAAGTAAAAGTTTCTGTTCGGTTATTGAATGTCGATGCCAATTTTGTGTAGGTGTTCCATCTTCAAGTCTAAAGTAACCATTATAAACTTCTGCTGAGTTATTAAACTCAGGAGCATCGCCCAAAAAAACAGGCTTTGTTAAAGTCGATTTTGAAAATTGATTAACAACTTTTGTATAACTGGCATTTTCAGGAGGATCTAAAAGAATACCATCCGATAAAATGTAAGTTGAAATCTTTACATTATCGAAAAGTATTTGCTTTGTTAACGCAACAGCGCCACCTAAGAAATAGCTTTCTTGCAATAACCATTGAACAGGATTTGTAGACACATTATAATCATCAGGTCTAATGATCTGCGGTACGCTTTCCGGCGCTGTTGAAGCCGCTGTTTTATAATAATATGTATTTGGACCATCAGTAGTATATACTCGCTGATCACCAATACCAGCCGTACCAAGTGCACGAAGTCCTGCCAGTGTTTGAAAATCTCTGTAAGCATGATTATGAAAGTAAAAAAATAATTGAACTGTGGCATTGTGAATGCTGTTGTTTAAACCAAATGGCCCTAACTCAATTGTTTTGAACTCATTAAAATCTTCAATGAAGATATTGTTTTTTATATCTTGTAAAGGATTTATGTCATATTGCGTGTTACTACCATAAGTTGGTCTGAATTCATATTTATCGCCAGTGTCATTATTGACAATTACCATTCGCCAAGCTATCCGAAGATATTTTACCACATAGTTAGGAATCGCTGATACATCAAAGAAAACTTTGAAAGAATCACCCGGGTCTAATTCAATTGGAACAGGATTAGAATAAATGTAGCTGTCATTTTCTGGATCTGATGTTATTGAAGGATCATAGTTTATATAAAGCGCACCGGTACTATTATCAGAATCAACATTCTGAAGACCATAAGTCATTCCATTTTGCCCTAAAAAGATATTCCAGTTCTTAAAAAACTGTCCCCCTGGTGTTGGCTCTAAATCCTTTTTCTCAAAACGTCCTTCATCAATTAAGTTACCATCCTTTGAAAGATCGTGAGTGATAATAAACTTTCCGTAATTCTGATTGAATGATAAAGTCTGACTGCGTTCTTTCCAAACGAAATCTTGCCCAACTGTTGGGCCGTAGATATTTTTGGCAACCGTTGAAACAGCGAATCCTATATATTCTCCTTTAAAATCAAATTCACGATATGTTTTAGTTGTTGAAATCGAATATTCTATCCTTTCAATCCACCATACACCATTTGATTGAAATAGACGCGCTCCAAAAGGCTCTAATATTGCTTTAACAACAAACTCACAATCTTGAGGCGTATCTTTACCATCATAGAAAATATCTGCCTTAATAAAGGCTTGTGCTAATGGATCATCGTTTGAGGTTTCATCCATGTTAGCGTCAAACACATTTACGCATGATCTTATGTTGATACCAAGCGAAGTAGATCCGAGCATTTCAGATAAAATCCTGATTGCGGATATTTCGCCTGTAAAATCATTGCCTGATGTATCTAAGAAATCATAATTCTTTAAATCTGCAAGTCCGTCAGTTGCTGTAACCGTTGTGTAATATGGCCCTAACAAATCAGGCTTTGTGTTGAACTGTGGAATAATATAACCAGTCCATTCTAAGGTAAATCCATCACCGCCTTCAACTGGTAAAGGAATTCTAACAAATGAAATTATCTCAAATGAAACTACGCTGCCATCGGTAGCTGTGATTCTTATTTTAGCAGCCCCTGCGGGTGCGGTGAAAGTATAATTTCCTGAATACGTTCCTGCTGTTCCTGTTAAAATGTATGAAGGCAATAAAGTTGTAAATGAATCATCCACAACATCAATGGTAATAACCCCTGCATTTGATGAACTTGAAATTTCATAATCAAAAGAATATTCATTGCCAGTTACAAAAGAAACATCAGCACTCGTTGTAAGAGTTGTCGCATCCCATGATGTAAAAGATAAATCAACCAATTGAAAACTTAAACTTGTTGCTGGTGTTGTTCTGGTTATCCTTACTCCAATATAGGCCACTTCATCAGTGGGTGTAATTACAGGCGCATAAGTTTCTGTAGGTGATCCGCTGACAGAGACATTACGTGACTTTTGATAAAGTCCGACAATTACATTTGAAGAATTAAATAGCGCAACTTCAAAAGTTCCTACGAAAGATTGTGTGCCTGTAGTTATATATTGAATTTGAAAATTAAAAGTATAAGCATATCCCGCAGAAGCGACAAAATCATTCATAAACCATTTTGTACTCTGTGGTGTGGCTGGCCCCACAAGATCAACGCGTCCTAATGTGAATGGTGGCCCTGTTCCCCACGAATTCACACCTCCGCTAAAACCATCATTAAAGAAATCACTCATACCTGATAGTGTCGGAGTTTCTGGCAGCGTAAGGGGATCGATTTCAGGTACTGGAATAGGCTCTAATGTTTCACCAGTATCTTTAAAGAACTTGACTAGATATTTACGATCGTCGGCTGCAAAAATATCATCATACTTATTCTCTTCATTCAATTCGGTCAGTAATTGCATTTCAAGTGAACTTGTCACTATCGATTGATAGGGATCATTTTCATTTCCGAAATGACTTACAATTATTGGCGTTTCCCCTGCGCAGATTTCTGTTTCTTCCCCTTCAAATGCGCGCTCTAAAATTTCTAAGCGTGTATCCATTCCGTTCAAATCGGTATACTCCATTTTCCAACGGATACCATATTGCTTTGTAACAGGAACGACAATTACGATTGAATCAATACAGCCACCTAAACCGTCTTTCGCATAAACAGTGTAAGTGCCTGGTAATTTGTTTGCGAAATTTCCTGAAGTTTGGCCTTGAGTATCATAATCAAAGGCAACATCATCAAGAAAATATTTTACAATTCCATTTGAACTATATGCAAATACTGAAAAGCTACCATCTGCTGTTGAAGGCCCCGTAGTCTCTGTTATTACCGTTCTGCCAGCTTGAAAAAGTAGGTCACATATAGGACTAATTACACAAAGTGAGCTATTCAAATCAAGCCCTAAGGCCGCATAAGGTAATCCAGGAATTACCCGAGTATACTTTAAGGTTGTACCATCGCAGAATTGATAAAGATTTGAAGATGATGAAGGAAATACGCGAGTAACGGCGCCGCCATCACCATAAAATAAATTTGGCCCTGAAGATAATGGCCCTGAAATTATTGATGCACCGTTATAATCTGCTGTTAAATATGCACTATAGGTTTCCGTTGAATCATCAAAATAGCATTGAATGTAATAACCCGCTTGGAATGATGCAAACGGGCTGTTAAATGTTGTTGTGATTTGATATGTAAGTACTTTTATCATCCTGGTTTTATACGTTGATCTCTGATATTTTGATTACTCAAAGTTAATGCTAAATCATTACCTGAGATATTAAATTTTCCAGTTAATTCTAATTGCATTGTTTGTGTTGATGTTTGAAATTTTTGTGTAGACCCTGTTTGAAATCCAGAGTTACCACCGTTGTAACTTGATTGTGAAGCATTTAAAGCAGCCGAGGCAGCACCGGCAACAGCAAGTAATGCAATACCTCCAGCGATTGCAGTATAGGGATTCTTGATTAATTGTTTTGCGGCCAATGCTGCAAAACCCGCAGCAACCAATATTTCACCAAGTTGTTTTGCAAATCCAATAACAGCTTTTAGTATTGCCTTTCCAAAATTTTCAACACCCCCGTTGCCAGATAAAGCTTCACCTAAAGTATATGCCATATCAGAAACAGCATTCGCAATTCCATTTGAAATAGCATGCCCAATATTTATAAATTTTTCTTCAACTTCAACGGCTTTTATTTTTACATTATCAAGCGCATCAGCAGTTTCATTGATTGAATGTATTGCATCTTTGGAGACACCAATATCAATTAAAAATTGTTGCCCAGATAACTTAGGAACTTCAGCAGAAATATTTGTCGGTAATGCCTCTGTTCTTCTTTCATTGAACGGTAATGATTCTTTAAGACTTTTTAATCTTGCTTCAGTTTCTTGAATTAAATTTTCAAAATATCTGATTGCATCGATAGTAAATGCCTCAGTCTGTGCCTTTTTGAATTTTTTTAAATCTTCTTCAGCCTGTTCAATTAATCCTTTTGGAATAATTTTTACCTCTTTTTCTCCTTTTCGTACTTCAAGATATGTTTGTTTGATGAGCTCAATTATTCTCTGAAGGTCACTTATATTTTTTGAATTATCACTAAAAATACTACTGCCAGTAGTTTTTATTTGCTGATCTCTTAAATCTTTAGCCTCTTTTTCTTTCTCTAATTGTTTATTAAGAGAATCAATATAATCTTGGGCAGCCTTTTTTAGATTTTTATAATCGTAACTGGTATTTCTATCAACGAAAGAACTGAATTGTGCTAATGCCCTCTCATTGAAACTAAGCGATTTGTTTACCTCACCTATTATTGTTCTGAATTTATCAGCCTCTTCAGAAGTTAATTTATACTTATCAATTAAAAAATTTACTTGTGGAGCTTCGATATTTTTACCTAACTCTTGTCTTAAAATTTTAAGTTTTTCAGTTAAATTATCAACTATTTTTGGAGTGTCAATATATTTTGCAAGGTGGTCAACAACAGTATCAATTGAGTCCCCAGTGCCTGAAAGGCTATTTAAAATATACGTTAAATCTTCTACTTCGCCTTTGATAAATTTTGTTTTCGCTATTGCAATGATTAATCCATCATAGGCAGATGTCATTTTTGTAGTTGCTCCTATAAGATCATCATTCAAAACGAGAGCTGCCGCCTTCGATGCTCCAGCCACATCGCCATAAGCTTTTGCGGCTTCTTCAGTCTTTTTTGTATTCTCAGCGAGAACCAATAATGATGCATAGGCGGTTCTACCTACCTCACTCATGGCCTCCGCGCCAGTTAGACCTTTATCGGCAAGCGCTTTTAACTTTTCTGATAATGTTCCTGTGCCAGTCCCTAAATCAGTTATGATTTTACGTAGTGATGTTCCGGCCTGGCTACCACGTATACCGGCGTCAGCCAATGTGCCTAATAAAGCGGTTGTTTCTTCAATAGAAATACCAGCATTAGCAGCAATTGGGGCAACGTATTTTATAGCCTCTGAGAAATTTTCAAGCCCTAAAGCCGTTCTGTTGAAAGAAGATGCCATGACATCAACAATGCGTTGTGTCTGATTGGCATTTAAATTAAATCCACGTATAATAGATCCGGCAACATCCGCAGACTTCGCAAGATCCTCACCGGTTGCTGCGGCTAAATCGAGTGTCGCTGAGGTGGCGGCTAATATTTCATTTTTTGTAAATCCTAATCGACCATAAGCAACTTGTAATTGCCCTACCTGATCAGCAGTGAATTGAGTTGACCTGCCTAATGATTTTGCATTCTCTTCAAGCTCTTTGAAGCCTTCTCCGGCTTCACCGGTAATGGCCTTTACCGTTGACATCGTATGTTCGAATTGCGCAGCCGTTCCAATGGCATCTTTTATACCATCAATTACTTGCTTTATCCCAAAGCCAATACCAATAGTTTTAAGTGTTCCGTTAAGGCCGTTAATTGCGTTTTGAAAGGCTTTTGCTTGGCTGGAAGACTGAGACATGACGGCCCCGAATTCCGCATTATTTGCGGTAATTAAAACAGCGAGCCTTGCCAGTACATCATTTCTTGCCATTTCGTTTGTTTTTCGGGGTAAACCTATATGCCATTTCCTCTAATGAAATGATCTGTTTTTCTCGTGGCAAATCACTGCCTTCTACTTTTGTGTCATAGCTAAGTTTAAAAAATTGATCTGGTGTAACATCTTTGGCACCATTAGCATTAGCGAATAGAGCCATGAATGACCGTGTCATTTCTATGGTCAACTCCTGATCTTCTTTGCGCTTTTTATTCCGCTCAAATACCCGTAAAGTATACAAGTGAAACTCTTGTAATGTCATCCGATAGAATTCCTGATAAGAACACGGAAATTCAATTACAGCAAAAGCACAATACTCAGCTACTCCCCATCCTTCTGAACCCCCTCCGGTTGAGGGGGGCCTATATTTTTTATTTTCATCACCTTCAAGGCTTCCGTGATGAGCTTCATTGATTCTTCAATTCCCCATTCATCAAGCCAGAACCCGACCTCATTTATTTTGAATTCTATCGGAATGTTTTTCAATTCACAATAATTGGCCGCGCCTGCATACATAATTGCAGAGATTATTTTAATTTTTGGCTTTTTCTTTTTGCCCGATTCTCCATCATCCTGAAGATCCATTAGAATGTCATCAAAAGAGGCATTCAAAATTTCTTCAACTATAGAGAAGGCATACATGGTAAAGCAAAAGCCAATTACTTTGCCTTTAAAATCTTTTTCGATCATAGATTATGTATTAAATAATCTGGCCTCAGAGCGTGGGCTTACTGTGCCAGTCCAAGTAGATGGAGCATTTAATGGGCCTTCCCATGTAAAGGCACTAATGAAACCTTCAGCTTCCAAGTAAGGATCGTCAGTGTTGCTTGTTCCAAATCTGAAAGTTGCTGTTCCTTTTGTTTTCCAAAGTGCAACAAATTCAGCGAAGCCTTGAACGCTATCAAATTTCACGTTCCCATTAATTGATATTGTCCACCCTTGAATCCCTGGTATAGTAGTTCGCGCTCCGTCATCGTCCTTACACGTTGTTTCGATCTCTGCATTTGTACCGTTGAAGGTGGCCCCTGTTGAGCAGCCGATGAGTACATCGTCCTGATATACCCCAACGATATTACCGTTAATGTGTGATGTTGTCTTTGCCATCTTCTTTTGGTTTAAAAAAATCTGTTTTCAATTTTACAAACTGACTGTTTCGATCAACTCTAACAGCTATATTTTTACTAATCAATTCCTCTTCTAATTCAGGTACTAAAGTTGCCTTAGTGCCGTACACGAATACTTTTTCTTTATGCTTATGCCTGCGTTTAAATTGTATCATCGTATTACCATACATCCAAAATCAACAATTGCCGCATATGATTGCGCTGGTTCATCAAATCCATCAGAATCAGTCTCATACCAAATAGAACTGAAGTTTATTCCAGCATCTGTCACCGATTCTTTACCATCAAGTGCCCCGCGTATAGCTTCAGTCATTGCATCACGTTCAATATAATTCTTTACATATCCTATTGCTCTGAATTTGCATTCATCCAATGTGCTAACACTGTGCTTATCTTGCGTAGGGACTCCAGGTAACTTAAATACAACTATATAAGGTGGCTCTTCTTTTTGCGGAGCTCGTACCGGATACACTTTGTATTTATTGGCACTTTTGTTCTGACCGACTACAGCCTGCACGCCAGTATCCTCAGTCAATATTTCAATTATGCCCTGTATCATTTTACAAAGCTTCCTTTCAATTCACGCTTCATACGCGCAACAATTTTTTTGCTTAAAATCAAAACCATGCTGTCAATTATCTTTCCGTTAGTCTGAAGAAAAGCAGGTTCAATAAATGGTTCTGGTTTTAACTTTCCTCTCTTGGTTCCTTTTCGATAAAGGCCCTTTCCTAATAATTCACGAACAGCAGTTCCAAATTCAATAAGGTGAGCAGCAAAACCTTTGTAACCTCCTCGTCTACGTGGCCCAACCACAACCCCGCCAACATCATCAGAAGCCTTTATGATACCAATTGAGTTAACCAGGTTGTGCGTTGCTCCTATCGGAGCTAGTGCCTTCTCAAGATCAACCAAAGGTTTGGCTGCAGTCCGTGAAGTAGCAGTAAGAATAGGGTAAGTAACCTCTGACGGTAACCCAATCAGAAGATTATCCAACTCTTTAATTCCTGTTACTTTCAAACTTGCGCTCATGTTTGATATTCCTGTTTAGTTCTACCTTTAATCTCTAAAAATCTTCGCCTCACAGTTTCATTTATCGAGATAATGTCATAAATAAGACCATCATCGTCATATAATCTGTTTAACTCAGTAATATCAGATCGATACCTGACAGTAAATATTGTAGTTCGTATCTCGGTTAGCTTATCAGCCTCATATCTCTCATCACCAAGCCTGGCTATACCACTTTCTTCTTTCTTTGCTGGTACAGTTGGATCCGTTGCTATATTTTGCCAGCCTTGCACCTCATCCTCGTTAAAGTCATTTTCAACGATGACTTTTTCCTGAAAAGTTACTGTTCTGTCAAAGTCTCCGATTTTATATTTACTTGCCAGCATTGTTTCAAATGTTCAATTTCTTTCAAACTCAGTTTTTCAAGTAAAATATTCAAATCAAAAGGCTCTCCAAGTAAATGATTAAATTTCCAAATGTTAGTTTCCGATTTAACATCAATAACAAGTGGAATATTACTATCCGGCACTTGCCAGTATTTAAATCCTTTCTTGTACAGACTAAAAACGCTTTGGTTATCAAGTCCCTTATTAAGCTTGTCAGGCCATAAAACAAAGTCCATTGCCTCCAAAGCTTTTCTACTAATCATTCTGCCTGCGCCATACGTTGACGAACTTGTATACCGTCTGCATGATCCGGATTCAGTATCAACAAAAGCACAATCACCAATCCCGAAGAAATCATATTTCACGTGGAACTTTTTGTATACATCTAGTAGATCATTAAGGATTAAGTCATCACTGCCTATCTCCATCAAAAAATCAAACTCAAATTCACGTGCTTTCTGAAGTCCTACATTCTTCTTTTTACCAAGCGGTAAGTTTTCGTGCATTATCCATTTGACACCATACTTTTCACAAAGTGATATCATAGATTCTTCACTGATCACCGCCAGAGTTTCAAAAGTATAATCTGGATGTTCTTTCATCCGATCAATACCCATAAAACACAATTCAGTAATTTCAGGCCTTTTCCAAATTGCCAAGTAAATTAGAATCTTAGTCATAGTTAGCGTTCCAAGTCACCCTGATACTATCCAACAATGTTTTTGAATTCCAATTTATTTCAGTCATAGATCCTGGCACTTCATCCTGTTTGTTTTCAAAGAACGATGCTACTTGCAATAAAATAGCTTGCTTAACAATTGGTAAATACTCTTCTGATGTATCTGCATCTAAATCAATACCAGCGGTGTATTCAATTGTCACCGCATTCGGCATTATATTAGTCGAAGGCCATGAACTTACTGGCCTTAACCTGGCTACTGCACTATGATCATCAAAATAAAAATCGGTATCAACCGTTAATGTTTGATCCGCGCCTTCAGTATCGACATAAGTGAATGATGTAATTTCCAAAACAGGCCCGTATGGCAAAATTATTTCGCTATATGGATTTGTCATCGCATGCACTCCATAACGATAAGGCCACGGCCAACAGCTTGGAAATCTATCCAGCTTTATAACTCTTGTCTGAGTTACAAAACTTAATCCGGCATCAGCTTCACATATTCGCCTTGCGGCTTTTATAAGAGCACCTATGTAAGCATCCTTAGCGGTTCCAGTAACCTCCAAATGAGTTTTTGCCTCCGCTACCGTCACCGGCTCGGACTCAGGAACTTCCGTAACTTTGCTATATAGGATCATTTAATAATATGCTCTTACTTTTCCGTGATAAACTAGATTGCTCTCTTGTAACCGTCCGCTTTCGCTATTCTCAGAAGTCGCTTTTTTTCGTTTTCAGGAATATCCAAGCCACCCCAAAATTTGATTGCTTCCTCATCACTGAGCTCAATCTTTTCACCTTTTTTTGCTACTATATCTTTTTTGATGCGTGCTTGTGTTTTAGGGTGCTTGCCGTCAACCTGGCGAACAAGAAAATTTTTTACTGCTACGTACTGCATAATAATAATTTTAAGTTTATGAAAAATTGGGCTGACCGAAAGCCAGCCCAAAATATTTTAAGTCAATGCTGGTAGATCGGTTGCATCCCAATCCTTGCAGATTGCAAACTCAAGAGGCTGTTCTACATCCACATCCATGAATGCATTTACAACGAATCTGATTTTACCACCCAAGCGTTGTGTGTAAGGATCTACAAGTAAGTCCATACCGCCCCAGAAACCGGCAATTAGTCCGCCCCAATTGCTTGAATAAGCAATACCGCAAAGATCAGTCTGGCCACCCTCTGAGAAGTTAGCAGGGATGATTTGTGAGGTCATAAATGGTTCAGCAAACAAACGGCCATTGTAATTAGGCTCTAAAATGAAATGACCCTCAACGCCACCGGCTTGCAGTGGTGTTTGGAATAGAGCGAACTCACCCTCAGCGTTAGTTACCCAGCCAACTTGCCCCATGCGTGCATTTGCGATTTTTGTATCGCGCTTCATGGATAGCAATGCGGCATAGGTCATGTTGTTAGCGGATCCGGAGCCAGTTGAAAGCACATTCACGCCAGCCATGTTGAACAAGCCAGTAGTTTGATTACCAGCACCTGAGCCGTTGAAAATTTGCTGATCAACTGTAATTGCATAGCGCAATTCAAGCTTCTTTCTCAACCATGGCTCAACGACAAATACTGATTGTTGCAACATTTGTAATGTAACATCAACATAACCACCAAAACGTTTTGGTGAAATGCTCACGTTATCAAACGTAGGAGTTGTTTCGTCAACGTCCGAAGTCTCAGTTTCAAAGCTGAAAGCCAGGTCGCCAGTTTCACGTGGCCACTGAACGTTGCCTTGTAGTCCTTGCAGGAATGTTACCCCTAACTTATCAGCTACAGGCATTGGATTCAAGAATGGAATAACTTTTCCGCCATATTCAGTAAACACAACATCTGGACCTTCTGTACCTACGCTTAGAGGTGCGGAGGTCATCATTTTGCGTTGTCCAATCTTGATGAAGCTGTGAGGAATTGAGATAGTTCCACTCAATTTAATGCCTGCTTCCTTAGCTTCAGCAATAGCAATTTGTCGTACTTCTTCCTCCACTCCATCAAGTGCCTTGCTTTCCATTACAAGATTAAAAGCGCGTGAAACCTTAAACTTTTTGGCTGTTGCTTCAAGTTCTTTGTGTTCACTTGCATTATCCTGCGGTGCACCTGGGATATTTGGAGCAGCGGTAAGTTTGCGTTTAGCAATTTCCTTGCTCTTTTCTTCAATTTCTTCAGCTACTTTAATATCTGAATCAATTTCGCTTAGCTCAATTTTCAAAGCCTCCCATTCTGCTTTTTGCTCTTTTGTTAGATTTGCTTTTTCAGCAGCACTAACAAGGGCTTCGATTTTATTTTCAACCTCGACCCTCGATTCTTTTAATTCTTTCAGTTTTTTCATTTTTTGACTTGTTTAAAGTATTCTTTCATATTCACTAAATCGGGGTCGGGCCCCTTAAGTGCTTGTTCAATCATTTCAGGATCTAAACCGGATTGTCTTTTCTCTACCATGTCCAAAATTTCCTGAACTTTCATTCCTTTCAAATCATTCATACTCAATTCAGGTACGTATCTCTGAATGAATGATAAAGCTGAGAATGTGTGACTTTTTAATGATCGCTTTAAGGCCTCCGGATCAGCAGGAATATTCACAACACTCCATTCTACTAAAGTCTGACCTGGAAAATTTATTGTGTAATCGGTAACGTCTCCTTTGTCGTTCTTAACATACTCTTTTTTTAAAGGCCCATTTGGTAATACTCCTGTACTTGATGAATTCAAAGAGCCAAAAATTATCTTTCGGAAAACTTTTTCAGCCATTGGATTTAAGTCAGCAGGTTCAAAAGTTGCCTTGCTCATCAATACACGACTACCTTTATACGTATCCATCCATGCATTTGCTTTCGCTATTACATCATCAGGATTGGGAGCCGAACACATATTATCTCCATAAACATTATGTTGATAACCAACGATAGGATTGGAATTGAATGCGTCAAGATTCCATTTTGACCAGTCATAAATGAATTTATTTCTATGCGCTGCGCCTGTAGACTCAGCAGCAATAACGAAAGTAATTTCACGTGTACTTTCAACCGTACTCTTATCTATTTGAGCCTCGAATACTGATTGATGATATTTTATTGCTGGTGTTTCCATTTAATTTATATGCTCAGCGTGATTGAAACCATTAACTTTTTTCTTTTTATCCTTCTTAGCTTTTTTAAAGCCAGGATCAGTAGGAGCAACTTTATTTTTATAAAATTCTCTCAATTGATCAATAGGAATAAGCGCACCTTGAACTGTCATAATGTCTCCACCTGGATAAGAATTCATTTCTTCCATAGAGCGCATTTCATTACCATTAAGACCACCTATATTTCGCATGGCCGTGTAATATGCAGCCCGAGCCTGAAGATCACCACGTAAAAGACCACCCATATTAAATTTTAAGTAAGTGTTTTTCTTTTCCTTTTCTGTGAAAAGCTTCATGTTGCATTCTTGCTCAATTATTCTGCAAATAGGCGCTATTGTATGTTTTGCATAGACTAAATCAGATTGCTCAGCATTTGCCCATGTTGCACGTTCATAGTTCTGAACAAAAACAGGAGGCATTTGGAATATGCCACATATCTTCTGATCACTCATGTTAGAAGACTCAATATAAGCAGCCTGATCAGCGGATAAAATCAATGGAGTGTATCCCCATTTACCAGATAATAGCGGCGTGCGCCCTGATTGTGTATCGTCTGACCAACTCTTTTGATTCTCTGCCCGTTGTGTTGGTGTTTGTGCGCCTTCGTATGTTAAAAATCCGGGAGGTTTTTGGCCTAACGTCATTGAAGAATACCGTTCTTCTCTGAATGCTTTTCCGAACTGAATTTGATTTAATCGGATTGGCGAAATGCCTATAAGGCCATCATAAGAGAACCAACGAAAATGCAAAACATCCCGTGAAGGATACATTTCACCATTTATTTTATACCATGCTTCACCACCAGATTTTGTGCAGTCCCATTCACCGGGACAAATAAGATCAAAACTTGTTGGTCTTTCTTTAAGGTCCCGATTAATGCCTATTATGCTATTACCCCATGAATCAGAATGAATCATGGATGATAAAAACATATTGGCTGAACTCATGTAGTTGTTAGGCTCATGAGCCAATGGATAGTAAGCAGGATGATCAGTCGTAACGTTTTTTTGGTCCCCTTCCTCACGATAAACATTAATGGGAAGTGATGCAATTGTTCTAGCCCGAACATTTATGCAAGTAAAAACAGTTGCAAGCCCGTGAGCCCTCTTTTCTGTTACAATTTCATTTGAAAAATTATCGTGAAATCCGAAAGCGTTCATTGCCGCCATCGTTCCCTTTAAATCGTAGGTATCGGTCGCGCTTTTTTTTGCGCCCCATTCAAGATTGAAAGAACCAATTTGAATTTTGCCAGCCATTACGCGAATAACGAAATATTCTAACCTATGACGTTGGACATTACGGCCAAATCATGCTAAATTGCGTAAACCAACGTTAAAACTATGGCAAAAAATCTTTTGCAGGCATTCGATGAAGATTTTATAAGAGAAATGAAGCAGGCAAGATCTAACCCTGAAGCTTATGAGCGTGCAACTCAAAAATTTGAACAGCAACATGGATTTGTTGCATTCAATAGCTATGATTCATTCCGAAAAAAGAAGAAAAGAGGATTAAAATAAAAAGCCCGAGTCCCTTATTTACATTTCTGCTTTCAGATATTCCCGGGCTTCCCGTTCGGATTTATTGAATCGGTATGCATGCTGCAAATCTACGCAATTTTATGTTTCCAAGTTTCATGCCAATAATAAAAACTTAATGCCGATATCCCTAAGTAGCTTTTGTCCCTGGCATTCAATTTTCTATCATCACACACTAAAAAACCTTCATTTTTAACGAAATCCAATGCTTTTTTTATCAATTCAGGCATGTTTTTAGGCTTATTATGGAGGCTAAAACCGAGTTTTGGACGCTCAATAAAGGCATTATCGAAGTGAAATTTTCGAAGCATGTTCTTTAAAATGGTCTTGTTTTTGGGGTTTCTGTGCTGTTTTTCAGGTATAGAAAGCGCCATTTCTACCAATCTATGGTCTAAAAACGGGCTCCGCACCTCTAATCCGTGACACATTGAAGCAAAATCGAGTGTTTTATTTAGATCGAATTGTACATAAGTGTTCAATTCAAACCAACGGCCTTTTGCTAGCATGTTGTTAATATCATAATCCCATTTGAATCCAGCATTCTTCAAAAAATCAAATCGGAAAACATGTTTCATTTGAGCTATTGAATTGCTTTCAGTTGTTCTATCGTAACCAAAGAATAATTCATCAGCACCATTGGCGGAAATAGAAACCTTACCATATTTGGCGGTCTCACGCGAAGTTACATAAGGTATTAACGCAGCCATTGAAGGCTCCCCAGATTGAAAAGCAAAATCTTTCAAGCAATCCTCAGTATCAAATTCAGGATTTATTACTTTTAGATTGATATTGAATTTTATTGATGCGCGTCTGGCGTAAGATTGCTCAGGTCCATCTAAGTGAATTGCCTCACCGCCCTGAAATTGACTTGCAACTAATGTACTATCAATACCGCCTGACAAAAAAATATGAATCGGAACATCGGATACTTTCACTTTTTGAATTGCATCTAAAACAAGATCTTCAATACCGTTTGTGTTCTCTTGAAATTTTGGTTCCCAATATTTTTTAATTGTGATCTGATTTGTGTGGAGATTATAAATTAAGTAGTGGCTTCCTGTTAGTTTTTTTATTCCTTTGAATAGTCCATTATCGCCCATTGTTGAGCCTAATAACCAATAGCTTTGTAAGGCATCACGGTCTAATCCCCATTTATCTTGCAGTGCATATAGTGCACCTGGCGAACTTGCAAAAGCGAATTTATTTCCTGAATGATAATAATAAATTGGCTTCTGTCCGAATCTGTCAACAGCTAATGTAATTTCATTTTTATGCGAATCAAATAATCCGAAAGCAAACATTCCGTTAATGTCATTCAGTGCTTTTTCTATTCCGTAACGACCAATATATGAAAGTAAAACTCGCGTATCACTTGATTCACTCCCTAATTCTTTGTAATTATATATCTCACCGTTATAAGTAATCGTGTAGCGATCCGAGCTCATAGGCTGATTACCTGATGATGACAGATCAATTATTGATAATCGATTATGACCGAATACAACATTGAAAGGATTAATTGAAACTTGCTGCCAGTTAATGAAGTCGGGGCCACCTGGTTTTTGATGGAGTACCATTTTGCCTACTACTGAAGGTGGGTAACCTACAGTACCGCTTATTCTACAACACATAGTTGAATTGTTTTAAAATAGAAACGTCAATAATTTCGCTTTCAATGTTTTTACTTTTGATGCATACTTGTACAGGATTCATTGTTTCCCAATTACCTTTTACTGAAAGTAATTCCGGTTCTCGTATCAATAAAATATTTGCTTTCGATTTTACTGCACTATGATACCCTAAATCATCAAGCTTTCTATTTGCAGTCGTGTCAAATATTTTGAATTTAAGTTTTTCAAGCAACTTTTTAGAGTATACTCGACCGGAGCCAAGAGGAAAGTTTATATTTTTATTTTTATAAGTAGAGTGATATAATTTTTTTTCAAGTTCGTCAAACACATACCAAGACGTTAGACCAATCATATCATAACCTTTCACAAGTAATCGTAAACAAGTTTCAATGTAATCGATCCGTAAAATATCATCAGATCCTAAAATGATTAATGGGTTTGCATTTGTTACAATTCCTTTTTGCCATTTTAAACCGAGTGGTTTGTTAGCTTGATAAACTAATTCAATATCAGGAAAAGTGTTGGTATAATAAATGAATTCTTCTTTATCAGAAACAACCAAAACAATTTTTGGCTTTACTGTCTGTTGTTGAAGTAATCGAATGTTCGTTGATGTTATCTTTACTCGCTTATCTGTAGCAATCAACACTACTGGATTAAATCCGCAGATACCACAACATTTTGCACTATCATCAATTGAACATCCTACCATGATTCGATTTTTGTGTCATCTGTTTCTTCTGCTTTAATTGTCTGCCACTGAGCAAGCGCATTGATGGCTGCATAAATACCAACAACTCTACTACCTGATTTCTCTAAACGTATGTCGTTATCTTTTCTCACAACCATGCAGTTACCATTCATCCATGATAAGACAGGATTATTGAAATGCTCTATATCGCCAGCAATTAACATTTCTTCCCACATAGTTGTTGGCATGCTAATTCCTTGATAACCGTGTGAAATTGGGTTTCCTTGTATTCCGTTTTTTATTAATGCCTGGATGATATCACTATTTTCAAGATTATTTTTGTAAGCAAAAGAATGCATGTTGTATTTCGAAAGCGTATCTGTGATCAATTCAAAAACTTTATCATTGTCAGCAACGTCACCCAGGAAAGTTTTAATATATCCTTCATTTACCCAATCAGTGTAACTGTCCGATTCTTTACTTTTTCGATATGCATCTGGCATCCAGAATATATTTTTAATAACAATCTTTCCGTTAATGTCTGGGAAAAGTAAGCATAGTGAATTTAAAAACTTACCTGAAACTATTTCAATGCCTCCATAACAAACATGCCCTTCAAGCTCATCATCAGTAATGCCATGAGTATTTTTATTCCATATCTCCGAAGGAATGAATACCTCAGGAGAATCTACCCACATATTGAAATTAAGCGTCTTAACATCCACCTCGGTAGTGCCGCCCAGGCTTGCTGCATTCAGTAGCATTTCCTGAAGATATTCACGATTGACTGAAACCCCCAGGTTTGGATTACTTTGTTGCCATACTTCAGGATGTGCTAAAAGGTATTCGATGGTGATGTTTGACTCCTTACCATCTATTATTGGCTTGTCCAGTTCGTAAATGATGGGTAGGTAGTTATCCATCTTTAGAATGCCATTCAAAACCTTAATGCCCTGGTCGCGTAGTTCGCTATAGCATGGCCCATTCATGTTAAATCCAGCGGTTGTGAGGTAAGCCATAAGACGCTCACTACGTGCCGCCATTGATGTGTAAATGGATCCGGAGGCCCCGTGATCTGGGCTCATACCGAATTCATCGACAAGCCCCAATGAAGCATTAATACCGTGCTTACCTCCTGCCGTCTTTGCGCTTTTGTCTCCGCCTTCCTTTGATAGTGCCTTGATGAATCCATCCTTTTCAAGGTGGATTACCTCAGTTATATTGCTGCCATAGGTGGATAGCTTAACCTCTTTATCATCAACGAAAGCGTATAAATCTGGTGACTGTTCGATGATTCGCCCGGCCATGTTAACGCATATCTTCGCCTGATCTTCGTTATTAGCTGCGGTAAAAACCTTTGGAGTATTAACCCGGTCATCTGCAAAAAGATGGTTAAGTGATATACCGGCACACTCCGTACTCTTCCCGTTCTTCTTTGAAATTTGCAGGTAGAATTTAGTAAATCGCCTGGTTCCTGTGTCTTTCCTTATCCATCCGGCAAGCTGTTCTAAGTGGAACTTTTGCCAGTTTTCAAGCTTCAAAGGCTTTCCGCGCCAGTCCCCCTCCCATTGAAAGCAGTATCGTTCCATGAAGTTAACCCATTTCACCGCCTCGGTTTCATCGAAATAAATATCGTCTCGGGCAAGATCTGAAAGGAAACGTTCTGCGGCAAGCTTAATGAGTTTCCCGGTTTTAAATGAGTTATACGGGTCTAATACCCAATCGGCATATTCTTTTGCGGAGCTCATAAAATAAAGCGGTGCGTTCTAATTAAACTAATGTCACCAGGGACACGAAGGACTTTAACCTCTATTTCACCACAATATTTTATTTTGTTTTTATTGTCTTGGTACGATGTATGATTGGCATTTTTAATCATTAATACAAAATTTTATTTGGCTGATTATGCAACTTTCATCTTGTTATCTAAATCAAATCCCTTCTTCTTTTCATTCTTACCTCCTACCGGGGCCGTTGCTGGTGATAACTCCAATTCCTTTGCCAATTGATTGGCTTCCCGGTTCAGCATTAAGAACATGCGCAACTTTGGTGAGCTGGCCGTATTAGTAGCGTTCGCCTTATTCGTGTGTTCAACCGTAACCTCTTCGTCTATGATTTCAGAATTTAATTTTGTTAGCTTAGAAGTGATCGTAACATAGCGTTCAAGCATCGGAATGAAAGCATCCGTGTAATTTGGCCTGGCCTTGAGTTGAGCAAGGCACACATTGTAAAAATCATCGAATTCAGCATCAAAACGCCTATTTTTCATTTTCCCCTTTGTTTAAAAAATCCTGCGAGCACAAATTTTTTCGAAAG
>Ga0134127_10000682_pt1 | contig 29106 bp, 35 predicted proteins | sample KB31753_FD_96459 | JGI IMG/M metagenome (GOLD analysis project Ga0134127, IMG submission 96459) | Terrestrial soil microbial communities with excess Nitrogen fertilizer from Kellogg Biological Station, Michigan, USA - KB3-175-3 | ecosystem: Environmental > Terrestrial > Soil > Unclassified ... | reverse complement strand
TAAATAATAATCATAAATTATATTAATATAAAGTTTTTAACTTTGATAAATATTTGTCAATAGAATTATTTGTTTGCCATACAAAGAATAGTTTATTTAATAATTTCTTTATAACAAAAAAATATAAAGGCAGGTAAAACAATGACCTAACTATCATATATTGATAAATCAATGATGGAATATTCAGATTAACTAAACCAAATTCAATAAGTTTTGTATATAAATATATTATATTTAATAATTGTTGATATATCTTTATTAGAATCCATTAAAAGCTATATATCAGAAATTTATAATATAAAATCAATTTAGTTTTTTATAGTATATTCCTATTGAGAATTTTAAATAAATTAATAAAATAATACAAATAATGATAATGAAAAAAGTTATATTATTTATTATGATTACTTTGCTTTTTATAAATTTAATTCTATTTACTAATTATGGTTTTGCATCAGAGAATTCTTCTAACAATAACAGCAATAGCAGAAGCTCAAATCAAGAAAGCAAACAAAATATTCAGTGCAAAAATAGTTTCAAATGTGACAATCAATCTCAACAGCAACAACATCAACAGCAAACAAAACAAAAAATAGATTGTGCAATAAATGCAAAATGCAACAACTATTCTACATCAAATATTGTATTTTGTTCTGAGCGAGCGGTCTGCTTACTTCAATATGAAGGACCTTTCCAACTGGCAAACCCCTATTAAGAACTTTAAAAGAAACCAAATATTATTTAAGCGATAGTCAATAGATGAAATGCAATCATAAAAGTTTAAAAAATTTATTATTTATATACATAGTTATGATTGTGCAGCAATTAATTTGTGATGAATGCAAAATAGTTCTATTAGAAAAAGATTCAAAACATTTGACAGAAGAAAAATTTCCAATTACTGAAGAGGAAGCCAAAATGATAGACAAAGATCATAGAGGCCATCAATGCCACATAGAAGTAGTAGAAAAAATGCCATAGATCAAATTGAAAAGACCTATTAAGTGCAAAAATTATATATAATATTGCTTTTTTAAAGAAATATAAAATTTAACAATTACTAAATTAAATAGGTTAATTCAATACTAATACCATATTTCTTTTTTTCCTTTTAAAATATGCAGATTCAAATAAAATAAGGAAGATACTTTAAAATATCATATATAACATCACAGTGTTTTTTATATTTAATATAGAAATATCTAAGATGTCAAAAAAGCAAATTTATGTTCTTCCGAACAAAAATAATCGATTTTCCTTATTCCCTTGTTAGCATCCCCATCTACATGCGGCCATGAATCTTTATCCAACACAACTATGCCACAATATGCACAAACTATACCTTCTTCTTTATCCATAAACAAGATGCATTTTTAGAACAAATTAACTTTTTCTTGTACCTCATAAAAAAAGAATTTAAGTAAGAATGAGTGTATAAATTTATTGTCCTTTTTAGGAAATACGTCAGGAAATAGCGGTAAAGCTAACAATCGTCTTAAATATAAAGAGCTTACTTTGGGAATAAAGCAAACCGTACTGGAAAGAGCCAAAAATAGATGTCAAAGTTGTTCAAAAAAACTTTCAGGTTCAAATCAACCATATTTTCATCATATTAATGGATCAACTAAAGATAACAGGCCAGAAAACATTAGAGCACTATGTAAAGAATGTTATACCGATCAAGCGCCAAAAGATAAGGGTTTTAATTTATCATCCATGAAAAACATTTTTTCAAAAAAAACCAACTAAGACTAAGTATAATAAAAACTATTTTTCATCAAAAATTAAAAAATATTATTTCTTATTTTAATACAAATTTTCCCTTCATGAATGGATGAATAGTACAAAAGTAATTATATTCTGAATCCTTCAAAGTTGAGGTGTCTAGGACAAATTTTTTCTTACTCATTATAATTGAAGAATCAAAAGATTTGCCATTATCTTTGGCGCTTGTAACTGTATGAGGAACATTGTCATTATTAGTCCATTCTATAGCATAGCCTTTTTTTGCATTAATTATTGCAGGAGTAAAGCTTGGATTTCCTTGCCCAGAAGCACCAGCAGGTATTGAAGCTTTGACAATTTGTCCGTTGACCACTTTGGGGATAGATTCTTGAGTAGAGTTTGTAGTAGTTTTTTTATCAGAACCAGCTGTAGCAGAATTATTACTGCCATTACTATTATTGCTTGCAATCCAAGAAGATGTTATTATAATACCAGATCCAACGATTATCAAAGATATGCATACAACTGTCAATTTACTTAAATGCTTATACTTCTTATGCGATGCAATAATAATAACTAAAGATGGAATACTAATAATGACTATGATGCCAATAAATGCTAGTATAGATGGAACCCTATTGCTTACTTGAAATGCTCCAACTAGACCTACAATAACAAATAATGCTATAATAACTGCTGCAGCCCTTTTTGCTTTTTGCGAACGTGGAAACCCGTCCTTAAATAACCCACCACTTAACATGATTAAACCTATAAACATACATAAAAGAGCAACAGCATGCATTCCTTCCAAAAAAGTATTTGATATTCCTGATAACGCAATCGTTACTCCAACTGCACCAATAGCTGTCAAACCAGCTCCAGGGATGAGCAAGTCCATATCAGTCATTTATTTACAATAAAAATTGAAATACAGTACAATTAATAGTTTTATTATTTTAATTGTTTTAAAAAAACAAAAAAGTAAATGCAATAACAATATATTAATATAAAATGTCAAAGAATGAAGGAAAAAAAAATAATATTACAATTACAATGAGCAAAAATCAATTAACTTTTTTAGAAAAATTTTCGCAAAAAAATAAGCCATTAGAATCTTGCGCTATACTAGTTGGCAATCTAAACAATTATCAATATAAAGTCATAGATATAATACAAATGGAGAACTCTGATAAATCAGAAATCAGATTTTCTATAAATGAAGAAAAACTTTTTGCGTTATATAAAGAAATTGAATCTATGAATTTATCGATTGTAGGAATATTTCATTCACATCCATCAATTCCTTTTCCATCAAAAACAGATATACAATATATGCAAATAAATCCTGTTCCTTGGATAATTACTTCGACAATTAATGGAGATACAAAATGCTTTATATTTGATGAAAAAGAAGAAATTTTAAAAATAGATTTATTAGTTATGGACTAATTCGTGATGTGTCCCGAGGATATAATACAGCTTCTCTGATATTAGATAGCCCTGTTAGGACCATAATAAATCTATCAAAACCTAAGCCACATCCTGAATGAGGGGGCATGCCCCATTCAAATGATTTTAGATGAGTTTCAAAATTATCTATTAATAAGCCTTGACTTTTTAATCTTGTTTGAAGTTTTCTAATATCATGTTGTCTGGTACCTCCAGAAACCAATTCAAGGTATCCATATTGTAAATCAAAGGATTTTGACAATTTAGCATTTTTTTCATGTTCATGTATATAAAATGGTTTTAAGTCTAATGGCCAATCAACTATAAAGAAAAAACCATTATACTTTTCTCCTAATTTCCTTAAAGAAGAGTCAAGAAGATCGTCACCAAAACTTATTTTTTCATCCATGTTCAATAGATCATTTATGCATTGTTCATAACTTAAACGAGGGAAAGACAAGGAAATAAAATCATCAATCGATTTGCCATCTATAATAGAATAATCTTTTTTGAAATTCGATTCTTGTATATATCTTAATACGGTCTTAATAAGATCCTCTATTATATCCATTATATCAAAATAGTCCAGATAAGCAGCTTCTATATCTACACTAAGAAATTCATTTAGATGTCTTACAGTATGAGAATTTTCTGCTCGAAAATAGGGGGCAATTTCAAATACCCTATCAAGTGATAGTACAAGTTGTTCTTTATATAACTGGGGACTTTGAGCTAAATAGCCTTTTCTTTTAAAATAATCAAATGAGAAAAGATTTGAGCCACCTTCACTTGCGCTTCCAATAATCTTTGGGGTATTTACTTCAATAAAGTTTTTTTTAATAAAATAATTGCGCATAATTTCCAAGACATTGGATCGTAACAAGAAAATTTTTGATACTTTTGGATTTCTTAAATCCAATGCCCGTGAATCAAGTCGATTGTCTAAATTGGATTCAATTCTGCCGGTAGGATCAATAGGCAAAGATTGTTTGGATTCTGAATAGACATGGATATCTTTAGTTAAAACTTCGACTTCAAAATCTTTTGATTTGGTTTTTTGAATTGTGCCAGAAATAAGAATGCTGCTTTGCCTAGGTATAAGTTTTGCCTTTGTTAAATTATCTCCAAGGAGAACGGACTGTATTGCACCGGTAACATCCCTTAAAGTCAAAAATCCAAGTTTTCCTATATCTCTAAAATCTTCTACCCATCCAGCTACCCTAACTACAGAACCTATTTGGAGATTGTTCAACTCCTTTGAAAAATGAGTTCTTGTTAACACTTTGTTAAATTATCCAAAGTTATAAATATTTATTTGGACTCAAAAATACGCTGGAGTTTCAATAAACATACGAGGGTAGTTGCATTTAAATATTATTCTTCGGTATCAATAACTAGTTCAATTTTCTTTATAGTTAAAGATATTTTCTTTATAATTTCAATTATATCATCTGTCATATTGTTAATTTTTTTATCAATTACAACTCTTGTTAACTTATTTCCATCAGGTAACCATATAAAATTAATATTGTTTATCCTAACAGGATAAAAAAGGTTTTCTAAAAAGCGTCTATCATTAGAATCAGACTCTACTAACCATATATTTTTCCTAAAAGAGCTTTGAATCAGTTCATATAGTTTTGTATTTGAACGAATTATTCTTACATCTGAAGGTTTTAGTATTAGAATTACTTCATCATCAATTTCATTTGAATTGATTAATGTTATTTTATCTATTTCTGGAATTTTTTGGGCCAATTTAGTGAGGATCATGGATCCTTTTACATCAGATTCTGTAATTTGTCCAGAACTGAGTTTAGATTCACACATATTGCATAGAATACCAGTTTTAGCATCAAAAGTACAAATAGGAGTTTTCACTATATCCTTCCACTTTAAAATTATCCATATTTAACACTTAAATATATTGACATTATTGTGTTAAGCCGAAAAAGGATGATTAGGATTATTTACAATAATCAAAGTAAAATTATTTAAATTATAAAATAAAAAAAATATTGAGATTTTATCAAAACTCTTCATTTACATTTGGGCAAGAAATTTAAACTGTTTGGAAGTCTAACATTGGTACTGGTCGAAAGATATGGTTTATTTGTTTCAGGATGTCTAAAAGCAAAAACTTTTACCCTATGTCCCATCGCAGTTGTAAAATAACTATTTTTGTTATTCCAAATCTCATTTGCAATTGGCTCTATATCATATATTTTATTATCTATGCCAACTTGTACTATTATTCCTCTTTCATCTTTTTTGACACATGTTATTAGAAACTCGGTCAATAGTATATTTTAAAAATTACTATATTAAAATTGTATCAAAGTTTATTCTTTCCATAAAATGAAAATAAAAAAGATATTGTTATAATAGCACAATATAAAAAATTCTCTCAACAAATGTTTTTCTAAGTAAATTAAATAGATTTTAATTCTTCATAGTTTAAGTACATATTTAATGAGTTTTTCAATTAAAAAATTTTTTCAAATGCAAATGAATTCAGTCATTATTTTTTAAAAATAATCATGAAAAGGGAAAAGAGACGAATAATAGTTTGAGAAAAATTGTTATAGAAAATCTTACAATAGAATACAAAACCAAATCTGGTAACATAGCAGCTGTAGAAGATATTTCATTTGAAATAGATGAAGATCAATCAATTGGAATAGTTGGAGAATCAGGTTCAGGCAAAACAACTATAGCACTTGCTTTGATAAAATCACTACCTCATAATGGGTATATAAAGTCAGGAAAAATGATAATAAAAAATGAAAATGTCTTTGATATATCAAACAAAAAGTTTGATCAAGATTTTAGATGGAAAGAAATATCTATGATCTTTCAAGGCTCGATGAATAGCTTGGATCCCGTTTTTACCATAGAAAACCAAATGAAGGAAATCTTAAAATCTCATAATTTAAAAAATGATAAAAAAAAAATGAAAATGAAAATAAAAGAGTCCATAATTGCAGTAGGATTGGATCCTGAAAAAGTAACTAAAAGGTATCCACATGAATTAAGTGGAGGAATGAAACAAAGAATTGTAATTGCAAATTCATTATTACTGGAGCCATCATTATTGATTGCAGATGAGCCTACTACTGCTTTGGATGTAATTACCCAATCACAAATCATTTCGCTTTTAAAAATAATGAAGAATACTAAAAAAATGAAAATAATTTTAATAACTCATGATTTATCTTTAATTCCTAATATAGCTGATAAAGTAGTGATTATGTATGCAGGTCAGGCCGTGGAAATATCTGACACAAAAACAATTTTCACCAAACCTTTACATCCCTATACTCAGGCGCTTATAAAATCCATCCCAAATTTAAAAAACACGGATAGAAAAACATTCAATTTTATTACAGGAGAATCTCCAAATCTATTAAACATAATTTCTGGATGCAGATTTAGAGATAGGTGTTCGCAGGCAGATGATATTTGTAGATTTGATCCTCCTGATATAGAAATTGAAGGCAACAAAGTAAAATGTTGGATTTATGATCCTAGATATAAAAAAAATAATGTAGAAACTAATAAAACTAATAATTAAAAAAAAGAAATATCATCGTATTAAACTTATATCTTAAAATGTCTTATTAGGTAATAATAATGCAAGCGCTCTTAGATGTTTATAAAATACGACAAGATTTTCCTATATTAAATAGAATTTTAGCAAATGGAAAAAATATAATATATTTTGATAATGCTGCAACAACCCAAAAGCCAAAAAAGGTTATTGATTCAATATGTAAATATTATTCAGAATACAATTCTAATATTCATAGGGCAGTTTATCAGATTGCTGAAGAAGCTACTTTCGAGTATGAAAAAACAAGAGAAAACATTTGTAAATTTATTAATGCAAGATCTACTGAAGAGATCATTTTTACTCGAAATACGACAGAATCTATTAACTTGATTGCATATAGCTGGGGAAAAAGAAATATCAAAAAAGGAAATAAAGTCATTTTAACTGAATATGAACACCATAGCAACATAGTACCATGGCAAATGCTATGCAATGATAATGGCGCAAAAATAAATTATATAGATACAAATAATCAAGGATATTTAAATCTCGAATCATTTGAAAATTTTTTAAAAGACAAAGACAAAACTAAACTCATTTCTCTTAGTCATATGTCAAATGTATTAGGAACGATTTATCCTGTAAAAGAAATTATAAAAATAGCACATGAAAAAGATATACCTGTAGTATTGGATGGAGCACAGTCTGTTCCTCACCTTAAAACAGACGTACAAGATATGGATTGTGATTTTTTGGCTTTTTCTGCCCACAAAATGTTGGGGCCTACGGGAGTAGGAATACTATATGTAAAAAAAGAAATCTTGGAAAATATGCCACCATTCATTACTGGAGGAGATATGATAAAAGAGGTCCATAAACATAACACAATCTTTAATGACCTACCATACAGGTTTGAAGGAGGTACTCCAAATATTGCAGATGTAATAGGATTTAATGCTGCAATAGAGTATTTAAAAGAAATAGGTATGGAAAATGTAAGGGAGCATGAAAAAGACCTTATAAGATATATGTATGACAGTCTAAAAGATATTAAAGATATCAATATCTATGGGCCTGAAAATTGTAATGATAGAGGTGGTTTAATATCATTCAATCTCCAAGACATACACCCGCATGATTGTGCTACAATTCTAAATGATTTTGGAGTAGCAATAAGATCAGGTCATCATTGTGCGCAAGTATTAATGGAAAAGTTAGATATTGTTGCTTCATCTCGGGCTAGTTTATATATTTATAATACAAAGGAAGAAATCGATATATTTGTAAATGCTTTAAATCATGTTAGGAGAATATTCAAGCTATGAGTGAAGATATTTATAGAGAAATGATATTAGATCATTATAGAAATCCAAGAAACAAGGGAAAGATAGAGACACCTGATGTAAGAATTCATGATAGTAATCCATTATGCGGTGATGAAATATCTATCGATTTGAAGGTTGAAGGCGACACAATTAAAGACATAAAATTCGACGGCAGAGGATGTGCAATAAGCCAAGCTAGTGCATCTATGCTCACTGAAATGGTATCTAACAAACCATTGGCAACAATAAAAGATATTACAAAAAATGAGATACTTGAAAATATTGGATTAACTAATTTGGGCCCTGCAAGAATAAAATGTGCACTATTATCATTAAAGGTATTGAAATTGGGGATGATAAAATACTATATTGATAAAGATCCCAATTCTGCTGAAAAACTAAAAGAAGATTCAAAAGTTCTTTGACACAGAATAAAATTAATTATTAGATTCACCAATACAGTTAAAAAAGTAAATTGTAAAAAATATGGATCAGAAAACTAATGGGTATATTAATTATAATCCATTTTGGAATATAAAATATACTCAAATTCTATTGCTTTTTTTTAGTTTTGCAATAATTTGTGCATTAACTACCTCTGGTTTATTAAAAGATATAGATAAATTAATTTTCGAATATTTTAAGAATTTCCAAAGAAATACACAAAGTGACTTAATAGTTATAATAATAACGACCATTTCAGATACCATTAATTTAATGATCATAGGGTTTATTCTAGTTATAATAAAAAGAACAAGACGTTTTGGGATGATATTTTTACTATCTATAATAATCATTACTATACTGGTAACATACATTAAACCATTATTTCCATCAAATCAAATACAAATTCCTTTTAAATCCATAATCGAACTTCCAAAAAAATTTACACTAGAAAAAGATAGCTTTATGCCATTTGATCAGAATTATTCATTTCCATCAAACCATATAGCATCAACAACAGCATTTAGTTTTATTATAGGAGGTATAGCATATAAAAGATATCCACTCTTTGCCAAAACTTTTTTTATATCTTTTCCCATTTTAATAGGAATTACAAAACTATATCTTTTGCAACAATTTTTTTCTGATATAATAGCAGGATCTATTTTGGGATTAATGATAATAACTTTAATAATAAAATTCACAAAAATAGAAGAAAAAGAAAAAGACAAAATCAAAGAGAAAGAATAAAAATAAGATCATATGGAGAAATCTAAAAATGATATAATAAATTATAATAAATTAACAGAAACAACACTAGTTTGAAAATGAAAGTAAAAAAATTATAAAGATTCATAAATTGAGGGGTCAAGCAATAGCCATCCAAAGTGATTTTCATCGTGAATATACTTTAATTCACGAATATTAGGTTTTAATTTTAGCTTTTTTATTTCATGGAGCAAGGTATTTTGAATTTGTAACCCCAATTTTTTAGATTGATTGTTAACTGTTCTGGAATCTTTTGATCTAGGCAATAAAATTCTAAAACTAAAATTATGATCTTTATATGATTTTGTATATTCCTTAACTAAAATATCGACTAATCGTGAAATCCCTTCAAAATCAGTAATATTTTCAGTGCTAGATGCATTAAACGAAATAACAGATTTTACATTGACCAAATAAAGTCTCTAATTATATAATATTAGTCATTAATTAATATAAATTTTTATGATATATCAATAGCAATATAAATATTGTAATTCTGTTATAATTAGTATCCTATTTAATTTAATTAACAAATACAATCAGTTATTTTAGTGTAGGTTTAAAAAATTAAAACTTTATCGATAAAATTTTTAGTTGATAGTAAACATTTATCGATAGTCTATTCTTTTTTTGAAGATTCGCCTTTGGTTTTGAATTTTGTCTTTAACTTATTTAAACTGGCAGTTAGATTTTTTATTGTTTTTTCAATATTATTTATTTCAGCCATTGCCGATTTATCTTTTTTATCTTCGGTTTTATCTGATTTTTCTGGTTTTTTTGAACTCATAAGAGTTATTTTGCGATAACTATTAAATAGAATTTGGTTCTTATAGCCATAAAATAATGTAGTTCAAAAATATATCGAATTAATTAAAGAATATTTAAATTAATACAATAACAATAAGTTTTTTACTACAGATTTTTGTTTATTTTAATATACTGAAATTATTTAATAAATTGAATAAGTATACTATGAAAATTTTATATAAAATATCATTAGGGTCATCAAATTTAATTTTTTTAATATGTTTAACAATATTTTAAGTTTTATGATTATTTAGTAAAATATAAATAATCACAAATTTACTATTTTATTCAAACTAAGACTTAAATAGATCAAAATTTTTTTGTGTTATTATAATGACGAATTCCGTAGACAACACTAATACTAATAATAACCCTTATCAAATGGCATTAAAACAATTAGATCAAACTGCAAAAATAATTAACCTTGATGCAGGCATTCACAAGATTTTATCAAAACCAAAGAGAGTTTTAACTGTATCTTTGCCTATTAAAATGGATAATGGAAATATCGAGGTATTTACAGGTTTTAGATCACAACATAATGATGCTAGAGGGCCATTTAAAGGAGGTATAAGATATCATCCACAAGTAACAATAGAGGAAGTCATGGCTCTTTCTATGTGGATGACATGGAAATGTGCAATTGTTGATATTCCTTTAGGCGGTGGAAAAGGAGGTATAATTTGCGATCCTGCAAAACTGTCAAACAGTGAACGAGAAAGATTAACTCGTAGATATGCATATGCAATTGCCGATATCATAGGGCCATATAAAGACATACCCGCTCCAGATGTATATACAGGCGGTGAAGAAATGGCTTGGATAATGGATACATATTCTACTATAAAAGGAAATTACAATCAACCAGAAATTATTACAGGAAAACCAATATCCATAGGGGGATCTTTAGGAAGAACTGAAGCAACAGGTAGAGGAGTGGCAATTATTATAAGAGAAGCAGCTAAAAAATTAAATTTACAAATGAACGATGCAACAGTAGTTGTACAAGGATTTGGCAATGCAGGTCAATTTGCAGCTAAACTAGTTGAAGAACAAGGCGCCAAAATAATAGCTGTTTCTGATACAAAAGGCGGCATCATAAACAAAAATGGTCTTAAAGTAGATGATTTAATAAAACATAAAAAAGAAAATAAGACGATTAATGATTTTCAAGGTTCAAATCCGATAAATAACGATGAGTTATTGACTACAGAATGTACAATTTTGATTCCCGCAGCATTAGAAAATCAAATAACAAAAGAAAATGCATCTAAAATCAATACCAAAATAATTGCAGAAGCTGCAAATGGCCCTACCACTCCAGAGGCAGATGAAATATTGTATAATAATAAAGTACTTGTCATACCTGATGTACTTGCAAATAGTGGTGGTGTTACTGTATCTTATTTTGAATGGATACAGAATTTAAGAAGAGAATATTGGACAGAACAAGATGTCAACGAAAAACTAGATAAAATGTTGACAAAAGCATTTGCAGATAATTATAATGCACATTTACAATATAATACCAATATGAGAACCGCAAGCATTGCATCAGCTGTTAAAAGAGTGGCAGAAGCAATAAAAAATAGAGGGTTATGGCCTTGATTAACCATCAATAAAATAAATTTATCTTTTTAACTTTGTTAAACAAAAAATTTTTTATTCTGTTGAGAAAGAATGTCCACATGAACAGCTTTTTGTTACATTCGGATTTGATATTTTAAATCCTGAACCCATCAAGCTTTCAATGTAGTCTACATTCGCTCCCTTTAAATATTTTTGACTGTAGTTATCAACTAAAATTTTAATACCATTCTGTTCTAAAACCAAATCATCCTCATCAGGGTTTTCTTCAAATCCCATACCATATGATAGGCCTGAACATCCGCCTCCTGTAACATATACTCTTAAATATAGATTATCTTTTCCTTCTTGTTTCATAAATTCCATAACTTTTTCAGCAGCTTTTAAAGTTACATCTACTACTTTAGTTTGTTGAGCACTTTCCATGATATAGTATATTACAAATTCAACTCTATTAAGTTTTTCCAAATAAAAAAGGCAAAAGAAAAAAAGAAAGAGAATTTTTATTTATTTTGCCTAGATAATAACGACCACTTTGCTAAAGATCCCGCTGCAGTAGCCCATGTATTAACAGATTGATATACAGGAATTTGATTATCTTCTATTCTATTAGCCATCTTTTGTGTAAACGGTCCGCCTAATGCGCCTATTAATATTGGTTTTTTTCCTATTTTATTAAACTCTGAGAGAATATCTACAATATTTTCTTCAAGAGGATCATCTTGAAATACAAACCAAGGCATAATAATGTCCACATTAGGATCATCCATAAAAGTTTGTATTGCAAATTTATAATCAGCTGCATTTGCTGAACCTGTAATATCACAAGGGTTACCAATGACATACGTTGGAGGATAATGAGATTTTAGAGAAGATATACTTTGATCAGTGAGAGTCGCTACTTCTAATCCAAGTTTTTCAAATTGATCAATCGCAGCAATTATTGGTCCTGCTCCATTTGTAACCATAGCTACTCTATTTCCTCTAGGAACAGGTTGCCATGATAAGGCCTTTAATGATGCAGTTAATTCATCATAACTATCTACAGATATAATACCGCTTTGAGAAAATGCGCCTTTGACAACTGTATATGTTCCACCTAATGAACCAGTATGAGAAGCAGCTTGTTTTGCTCCTCTTGTAGTTCGACCGTTTTTAAATACAACAATAGGTTTTTTTCTTTCTGAAATTACTTTTTTAGCTGTATTAACAAATTTTCTTCCATCCCCAAGACCTTCTACATACAGGCCAATGACTTTTGTATGAGAATCTTCTGATAAATACCATATCATATCGGCTTCATCAACATCAGACCTATTTCCATATGAAATCATCTTGCTCATTCCAAATGGTGAAGAGTGTTCCATAAATGCAATACCAACTGTTCCACTTTGAGAAAGAAACGACACATTTCCATTTTTTGGTCTCAACATTCTTTCATGTCCCTGGAATGCACAATCAAGTCTATTTTCTCCATTGAACATACCAATACAATTAGGACCTATAATTCGTATATTTAATTTTGAAGATATATCTTTAATTTGTTGTTCTATATTTGCCCTTTCTCCGCCTAATTCTTTGCCGCCTCCTGAAATTATAACTACATTGTGAATTCCCTTTTGACCACATACTTTTAGCAAATCTGGTACAAATTTTAGATCGACTGTTACAACAACAACATCGATTGGTTCAGTAATTTCATCAAGGTTTTTATAGGCTTTTATGCCCATTATTTCAGAATAACCTTTAGCATTTATTGGAAATACTTTTCCTTTATAATCATGTTTAACTAATGATTCTAATACTGAATTTCCTACTTTTCCAACTTCTGGTGAAGCACCTATTAATGCAACAGATTTTGCGTTAAAAAACAAATCCATATACTTTGAATTTGGTTGTGCATTAGATATAACACCATATTTTGGATTATCCGATAATAAGATCTTTGCATCGGCAACATAATAACTATCCGGATATACAATAACAGGATTAAAATCTACACTATCATAATAAGCGGAATTATCATATCCTAGTTTCCCGATATTAACAAGTGCTTTGCATAATATATCCATATTAATTGGAGAGGATCCTCTATAGCCTTTGAGTAACATTTTGCCCTGAAGTTCCTCGATCATTTCTAATGCATCACTCTCTGTTATTGGAAGTACTCTAAATGATACATCTTTGAAAAGTTCGGTAAAAATACCCCCAAGGCCAACCATAATAACTGGACCAAATTGAGCGTCATTTTGTAATCCTACAATAATTTCAACGCCTTTTGGAACCATTTTCTCAAGTAAAATACCTTTTACATCATATTCTTTAGAAAGTCGTTCATACATATCATTAAATGCTGATCTAACATCTTCTTCGTTTTTAAGGTCAATTTTAACACCACCAACATCTGTTTTGTGAAGAATCTGTGGAGACACTATTTTAGCTACAAGAGGATAACCAATAGAATTTGCTTCCTTTACAGCATCTTCAATCTCTTTGACCAAGGCAAAACGAGGTACTTTTATATCATACGAAATTAGAATATCTTTGGCTTTCTCTTCTGTAATAACTTTGGTTTTATTTTTAAAAGCGTCTTCAAATATAGATTTTATATTACTATTATCCATCAATAAAAACTGTTTGAATAAGACGTTTTAAAAATTTACCTTAAATAATTTTAGATTAATAATAATACTTTATTACTATATCAATTAATAAAATAATTATGATTTATAATAAACATTGTATCTATATTTTATTTATAAGCTACAACAACAATTGCACCACCGAATAGTTTTTTCTTAAATTCAATTTTAGAAAAATTCTTTGATAAAATTCTATTAAGATCATTATTTTTTGGCCATCTTAAAAAAGTTCCATAAAGTGTTCTAAATGGAATTCCTTTTTTTCCAGCAATCGAAAAAGCAAGTAATGCAAGAAAATATTTTAGATACATTGAAATAAAAAGACGAATTATAATATTATCCGGTTTTCCGAGGTCAACTATAACTAGTCGACCATTTGTCTTCAAAACTCTATATAATTCATCTATTGCATTATCTAGCTCTATCGCATCGCGAAGAGAATATCCACACATTATTGCATCAAAAGTATTGGTTTTAAATGGAATTTTTTCAAAAACACCACTGCATAAGGAAAATCTAGATGATTTTGTAAAAATATCGACATTGTCTTTAACCTTATTTAACATTTCATAGATTGGATCATAGAAAATAATGGTAACATCTTGAGAGACATTTTCTAAAACTATCTTGGACATGTTGCCAAAACCAGATCCAGCATCAAGAACAACATTTCCTGAACGAATACTTTTTATTATACCTTCCTTTCTATATTTGACATCTTTACCTAAAGAAATAACACTATTTACTCTATCATATACAGGAATAACATTTTTTAACACATTAATAACTTCTTTCCAATATATATTTCCTAATCCACTACTATTGTTCATGAAGTAAATCAATATACAATGTCGATAATGAATTTTGCTTAAAAATAATAATATAAAAAAGTACTTAATACTATTAATGACTAAAAATAATGATTTGCATCAATGTGAAGATTTAAAAATCTTAGTTAAAGAAATTTATATTCTGGATATCAATATAAAAAAAATTTATAATGATATTAAATTTAAATATAAAGATATTAATATTGTAATTGTAAATCCAAACATTGTTTTTGGATTAGAACATATCCTAAGTATTATAAAAATAATTAGTGGAAAAATAAAGAGAAATAAAAAAAGAGAAATAAAAAATCTTGATATTGAATTTTTATTGAGAATTTGTTATACTGATCAAATTGCTAACGCTTTTCAAAAATTAAATGATGCAAAAGATAAAAACAATAAAGATAGTGAGTTTATTTGTATATTGTTTTCAAAAAATCCATCAGACATAGAAAATGCTCTTAAAGATTTAAAAAAATATGATCTACAAGAAAATGCATTAAAAGAAAAAAAACCAGAAGATGAAGTAAATAATAGAACTATAAAAACAGATTCCTTAATTGAAATTTCAAACCGAAAAAAACAATATATTCTAAAGAATTTATTTAAAAAAGAATTAGAAGATGTTAATGAGTTATTTTTTATAAAAGATAATTTCAAATTTCAAAAATTTCTTATTGAAAGGGCCGCAATAGCTTTAAAATAATCACAGAATTTTTTTAAAAAGCAATAAATTGAATTTATGTATATTATTCAGAAAATCTTTTTTCAATCATAGAACGAAACAAAACATTACTTTTTAGAACTGAAATTCCAGTATATTTTCCTAAAATTTCTATTAAAAGCACCCATATTGGATTATCTAGATCAACTTTTGTTGAAATTAGAGGGGCTATTTCATTAATAATATCAATTTTTTTCAGATTAGTATGTCTTTTTTCTATTATAATTTTAAAAGTAGTATCAGAGGGAATTTTCTTCATTAAAAATTGCGAAATTTCTTTTATTTTATTTATATCCGTTACTACAACTTTTTCTACTGGAATAAATCTCAAAAGATATCTGATCTCCCAAGGAACGTTCCTTATTTTATTTCTTAAAAATAATACAAAATCTATAGGATCTTTCAAGCAAAATCCTATAATAATGCCATCAATATTTGTTTTATTAAATATTACAGACAAGTCCTCAAATTCATTAAAAAGATCTTTTAATTCATCAATAAGGCTTTCTTCATGATACCTAAAAGTTGTCGCTATAAAATTAAATTTCATAATTTATCAACACTTTTCTTTCCTATTGCTTTTTGTTTTTTCTTTTTCTTGTATTTACATTTCTTTTTTTAATAATGCTAAAATTTCTTCTTTTGAAATTACACCTTCTCTAATTATCTTTGGGAAATTGCTATCTGTCATGTCAATAATGGTAGATACAGGTATAGAATTAGTCGAATTATTGGAATTAGATGATAAAAAAGATGAAGAATAAGATGAAGGAATTAAGGGAGAAACAAAAGAAGAACTTGAACATTCATCACCATCAACTATTGCATCATAACCTTGCAAATTACAATTGTCAAGGTCTCTAAGATGGATTAAAGGGTTTTGTTTAGATAAATTTGCACTGGTACCTATTAATAATTTATTCTTGGTCATTTGTATCAAACTTATTATGCATTTATTATTAGGAATTCTAATTGCCACGGTTTTATCAAATGCATATCTATTATAATCCAAAGAACTGTTTTCTTTTATTTTTAACACCAATGTTAAAGGACCTGGCCAGAAATGTTTGATTAATTTTTCTGCGTCTTTTGTAAATTCAACAAGGTTTGATAAATTTGACACACTGCTAGATAGGATAGGTAGGTATTTATCCAAAGGTCGGTTTTTAATTTGAAACAGTTTTAAAACGGAGACCTTATTTAATGGATCACATCCTATTCCATAAACCGTATCAGTAGGAAAGAGTATGATAGAACCTTTATCTATAAGGGATGCACATTTTCTTAAATCATCACTTTTACTGCATTTGAAATAAAAAACAACCATAAAACAAAAAAATCATTTATATCAATTTATTTGTTCAAAGAAATCGATTCAAATAGTTTAATTTTCTTTTACACCTAAAGAGATTGTAATATATATTAAAAAACAGTCAAAGATTTTCCTATTGATACTTCTAATAATGTGCATTAAAAAATCCTATTAATACAACTTTTTATTATTGGATTTAAAATTGGCAGAATCATTATAAAAGAAAATAAACAATTCATTGAAGACAATATCATAAATTACTTTGTTTTATCTATTAGTATTAATTAATATATTTGCTGACATATAAATAAGATGACAATATAATTAATTCCTAACAATAAAAAGTAGAATAAAAATGATTGAGAAAAACATTAATGATAAAAAGAAATTAAATCAACAACAACCTAGTTTTTACGATAACGATGTATTTGAATTTGATAGAATTATTAATGGATATTATAAGTTAATAGGGGGAGACAACAACAATTACGACAAAGAGACAAGTAGACGATTACGAACTTTTGGTGAAGAGCTTTTAAAAAAGAGGACTTATGAAAAGTTTACAACATTTAAGGCCGAACATGACGATATGATCATAGGAAATCATTTAAGATTATTTTCATTTTGTGAACACCATCTTCTTCCTTTTTTTGGTGAAGTTGCAATAGGATATATTCCCGATACTAAAATTTTTGGTCTTTCTAAATTTCAAAGACTTATAGACAAAGTTTCATCAAGACCCCAATTACAAGAAAGATTAACATATCAAATTTTAGATGAAATAAACAATAGACTGAAACCAAAAGGAATAGGAGTTGTTATAAAAGCAATTCATACATGTGTATTTGCTAGAGGTACTCAATCAACAACAGCAGAGTTTACTACATCTGCAGTAGAAGGAATATTTAAAGAAAACATTAATACAAAAAATGAATTCTTATCTATTATTAATGCAGACGGTAGATTGCGAATATAATAATATATTAAACTTTTTTATATGGACATGGCTTTTTGTTGGCAATTATTAAAAAAATTGCGATATATTTTAATTAGATAAATACGCAGAAAGTTTAATTTGATATCTTCTGCATCCTCTGTTTCATCGACAACAACAGCATCATCATCATCATCATCATCATCAAATAAAAGCAATGTTATAGAGTATTTGGATTGGAATAATGCTCTTGAGATACTAGATAAAGCATACAGGTTAGGGCTATTTGTTTTAATTATAGGGCCAAAAGGTACTGGCAAAACTACCTTGGTTAGAAAATTTGCAAACTTGGTAAATAAAGATCTTTCATCAATTAATTTTAGTCTCAGAACAAGGGAATCCCATTTAATTGGAACACATACTGTCGATAACGGTCAGATTAATTTTATGAACGGTATATTGGTCCGCTCAATGACTGAGGGCAATCTACTATATTTAGATGAGCTTAATGCGGCTGAACCGGATGTATTACTTAGGTTAGATGAAGCATTAGACGATAGAAGGCAATTAGTATTAAAAGAATCAGAAGGACAAACAATTATCGCAAAGGAAGGTTGGTTTTCTATTGGAACTATAAATCCACTATCACATATAGGTACAAAAGAACTACCTCCTCAAATTATAAGCAGATTTCCAATTAGAATAATGCTAGACTATCCTCCAGAGGAAACAGAATTAGAGATAATAAAAAAACACATAAACCTAAGCAATAACAATAATGAACAAGCAATAATTAGTGCAATAAGATTGGCTAATAATTTAAGAAGAGCTGCTTCACTTGAAGAGATTTTTTACAGTCCAAGTATTAGAGAAACCATTGCATTTTCAAAACTGGTTGTCAACAATACAAATCCAAAATATGCTGCAGAAATTGTTTTTGCAAATGTATATCATCAATGGGGAGAAATAGAGTATAGAAAGGTAATGGATATTGTCACCTCAATTTTTATTTAATCGAGATAGATAATATTTGTCAATTTTTTGGTATGGAAAAGAAAAGGAAAATCATAGTAATAAAATAATAGCGACGAGTCAACCAAATTCAAGGATAAAAGAATACGAAAGGGAAATTGAAGATATACCTATTAGAAATGACGTATTATTAGAAATAGCTACTTTTTTAGCAAAAAGATGGTCAAATACAGACGATGTAAGTATCATCATATCAAAAGTAAAAAAGATAACAACAAATATAGAAAAAAAAAGAATTACATTGCCAGAATTAGATTATTTTTATGGCAATATATTCCAAAAATATCGTCAATGGAGAACATTACTATGGTACGAGTCCATGAGATTAAAATATTCACATAAAATTTATGATACTGATATAGCATTTGGATATATTTTCAATATAATAGAAACAAAGAGGGTCGAAATTTTAGGATTGGATGAATGGAAGGGGATGATTAAAGAAATCATCTATTATGAAGCCTTATCTGGCAACAACAAACCTATGTTAAATTCCCTTCATGGAAAAACAAAGATTATCGAAGCTTTTTCTCAATTCTTTTTAACAGGATTTGTAAAAGGTGAGATTTATGGAGGAGAATATGAAAGAATACAAAAAGCTTCAGAATATGCAAAAGACGTAATAAAAGAATATTTAAAAGACTACAAAAAAAACTATAAATACAAAGATCCAACTGCAGATCAAAAATGGCTTGAAAGTGAAACAAGACAGATAATAAAAATATTACAAATAGATTCGCTAATGTCGATTCCTCCAATTCCTTTTTTAATGCCTAAAAGTAAATTTGGTCTTTCAATGAATCATGAAGAAATAACCAACCAAATAGAAAAAATTGTAAAGGTAAAAAACCAAGAAATTGAAATTGAAAAATTAGAAAAAGAAATTGTTCAAGGAAAAGAAATTAAAGAAGAATTTAAGATACTTGTAAAAGAAAGCAAAAAAAATGATACAAAAGGATATGAAATCATTGAAAATCTTGCACTTGCAATTCCTGATAATGAATTAGAGATTGATGAAAGTAAATTATATGATTACAATTTAATAAATAAAGTAAAAACAGCATTAAAAGAATGGAAAACAGGATGGAAAGAAAATTATGACTACCGAGGCGAAGAATTAGAAATCGAAAATTACATTGAAAGACAACAAAAAGTTTTCGTAAATGATAAAAAGGTTTCAATAAATATCAAAATTTCAATACTTTTAGATCTTTCAAGCAGTATTGAAGATAATGAAATAGAATATAAAAAAGCTGCTGTAGCACTCTGTGAGGGATTAGAATACCTGAACATAAAATTTTCAGTATATGCTTTTAATACAGAATCTCGAGCCATTAAATGCTGGGTAATAAAACCTCAAAACGTTAGATGGGGATCAATTCATGCAAAAAGATTAATGAAAGTAAAGCCACTAGGTGGGACTCCCTTAGCAGAGATTTACGGAATGCTGCAACCTACTATCAATTCTTTTAAACCAGAAATTTTTGTTACATTAACAGATGGAGAACCTTCTGATATGAATGCAGTTAGAAAAACAGTTTTAGCATACAAAAGAAATGGAATAAAAATGATTGCAATAGGTTTAGGATCAGATATTAATGATGCAATAGGTATTGGATATAATTTAAAATATCTAAATTATGAAAAAACTCTGTCATTATCTAAGAAAAGGCTACAAGATCTACCAAAAAAAGTTCTTGGTTTATTATCTATTGAATAAAAACAAAAGAAATTAAGAAAAAATGAGAATTTTTTATTCTTTATTTATTTTATTATTATTATTAAGTAAATAGATAAAAAAATAAATATAGAGGAAATAAATTAAAAATAGTCTAAAATTGTGAATTTGAATATCCCTTTTTGAGTTTTTCCCAATCAGCCAAAAAAATATCCAAGCCCTTATCAGTGAGGGGATGATGAATCATTTTTTGAAGAATTTCAGGAGGCAGAGTAACAACATCTGCACCAAGTTTGGCAGATTCAATTACATGTATAGGATGACGAATACTGGCAACAAGCACTTGAGTTGTTATATCATAATTTGAAAATATTTGAACAATATCGCTTATAACAGTTAATCCATCATGACCAATATCATCCAACCTGCCAATAAATGGACTTACATACGTTGCCCCAGCTTTTGCAGCAAGAAGAGCTTGATTAGCAGAAAAAATTAATGTCACATTAGTTTTTATACTCTTTTTAGATAAACTATTAATTGCCTTTAAACCTGCACTAGTCATAGGTATTTTTACAACAACATTTTCGCCATACTTAGCAAGTTTTAACGATTCTTCCATAATATTATCATATTCAGTTGCAACAACCTCAAGGCTTACAGGACCGTCCACCAATTTAACAATTCTTTTCATTGCATCTATTGGATCTTTATTTTCTTTTAATAAAAGAGAAGGATTTGTAGTAATACCGTCAACTATTCCAAGATCAACGAATTTTTTTATAGAGTCAATATTAGCAGTATCTAAAAATATCTTCATTTTCTTTCACTCTTTTTTAATTCAACCACATTTTTTACTATTTCTTTTGTGGATAAACCATATTTTTCAAATAATTGATCTATTTCATCATCACGTGCAGATTCACCAAAAATATCACGTATACCTAATTTTTTCACAAAAGTTGGGCAATTCTCTGAAGTTATGTCAGAAATTGATGATCCCAATCCACCTATTATACTATGTTCTTCTACTGAAATAATATTTCCAGTTTCTTTAACACATTTACAAATCAAATTTTTATCTATAGGCTTTATTGAATATAAATCGACAACTCTGCAATAAATACCATATTCTTTTTTTAAAATATTGCTAGCATTTATACACGAAGATACCATAGTACCACAGGAAAATAAACTCAAATCATTGCCATCGACAATTATATTCCCCTTACCAATTTCAAATTCTGATTTTTCATCATATATTTCCTGTGTTGATGGTCGGGCCAACCTAACATAAAAGGGCCCAGGAATGGTAACTATTTGCTTTATTAATTTTCTTGTTGAAATTGAATCTGGAGGAACTATAACTCTCATATTTGGAAGAGATTTCATTACAGATATATCCTCAATTTGTTGATGGGATGCACCATCAGGTCCAACAGACAATCCTGCATGAGAAACTACGATTTTAACATTAAGATTCGGATAACAAATTGCATTTCTAATTTGATCTAAACAGCGACCTGGGATAAATGCAGCATAAGTGCTTGCAAAAGAAATTTTACCAGCTATCGCCAGACCCGCAGCTATAGAAACAAGATTAGCTTCAGCAATTCCAACATTATAAAGTCTATTTGGAAATTTATCTCCAAACGCTTTAGTTTTTAATGAATCTGTAGTATCGCCACCTACGCAAACAACATTTGGGTATTCATTACCTAAATTTACTAGGGTTTCTCCATATGCTGATCTCATCTCAGATATTCTAACATTATTACTCAAAGTAAACGACAATTTTGATTTACCACAATTATAAAATTATATTTTTAAAACTAACTTTTATAACTTTTACTTTTACTTTTATTTGCATATTTCTTCAACCACATTAAATCTTTTTAATATATCTTTTCTATTTTTAATCCAATCTTCCCTTATGTCAAGAGAATCTGATTGCAATAATAATTCCTTTTCGAGTGTAGAATTCAATAAAAATTTTGCATTTTTAATCGAGTCAATAATATTTTCAGATCCAAAAATTGCATTACCCATAACAAAAATTCTACAACCGGCCTTATAACAAGAAGATAATGTTGATAGATCAATACCACCATCAGCTTCAAAATATCCTTTATATCCATTATTTTTAAGATTTGGAATAAGGCTTTCCATTTTAGTTAAAACAGATGAAATAAAATTTTGGCCTGCAAAACCCGGATTTACTGACATTAGTATCATTACATCAAGGCAATCAAGATAATTATATACCCATTGAGGTAAAATAGTATCTGGATTAATTGCTAAACCAGGACTAACACCATTTGAAATCAATTTATCATTTATTTTTTTAAAATCTTTTTCATCTTTACATGCTTCAATATGAACTGTAATTATATCACAACCAGCATCAATATAAGAATCCAAAACATCAAAAGGATTGTTTATCATAAGATGGGTATCAAATGGTAATTTTGTTATTCCGCGTAAATTTCTTATGGTATCATCAAAAAAAGTAGTATTTGGTACAAATTTTCCATCCATTACATCAAGATGAATCATGTCTGCACCAAACTTTTCAACAATGTCTATTTTAGATTCAAAACTTTCAGAAGAATTACCTGCAATTATTGAAGGGGATATCATAAACTCACCTTCAAGTTCGTTTATTAAAATTGGGAGATGTTTTTTAGGAGGTGCTCTACCGTGCCATTGAGGATTATTTGCCATGTGTTTTATACCACTACCCTTTACTGTATTTGCTATTATGATGTGAGGTTTTCCAATAGAACGGTTTTTAAAAGCATGCACTAGTTGCTCTATTCTATGACCATTAACTTCAATTACATCCCAATTGAAAGACAACCATTTTTCTTTAACGGGATCAAGTGGCATTATATCATCGCTAAATCCATCTTGCTGTATTTTATTTCTGTCTAAAACTGCAATAACATTATCAAGTTTAAATTTTGCAGCGGCCATTGCAGCTTCCCATACTTGCCCTTCATTAATTTCTCCATCACCTAATAAACAATAAACCATATTATCCTTATTGTCAAGTTTATTAGCAAGTCCAATACCAACAGATATTGATAAACCTATACCCTCAGATCCACCAGAATATTCTATTCCAGGGACGCTATGATGTTTTTGGAGTTCACTATATCGTACAGGATGACCTTGTAATCTGGAGTTCAATTTTCTTAATGTTTTAATTTCTCCCTTTGGAAAAGATCCAGCTAAAGATAAAATGGCGTAGTATCCTGGGGCTGAATGTGCTTTGGAATTTATAAAGTAATCACGATATTGAAAAAACGGATTGGTTATATCATAATGCATAATTTGAAAATAAAGGGCGCCCATTATTTCTGCAGCAGAAAAAGAAGCACCAGGATGACCAGATCCAGCTTCGGCAATTCCAATAAGTGCCAAAGTTCTTGCCTCTTTAATCTTATTTTTTAAATTTAAAAATCTATATACTTCATACATTTAATATTTCACCATGGCCCTCTTCTAATAATACATAAAATAGATTCATGATCCATAAATTATAACAATAATATACATAGTCATTTCTTATTTTGTGTCTTTCCATTGACATTATCATCATTATCAATATCTGATAAAATTGAATTTAAATCAGTTCTAGTTAAACCTATACCCATTTTAGCATCTCTTCTGCCTTTAATAGAATTATTTGAAAAAGCAATTAATGTAGGTACAGCTTTAATGTCATACTTATCCCATAGAGGATTATCATCATCATTTATTTTTACACTGCCAACCAGCAATTTATTTTTTATACTATTTGTCTTTTCTTCAAAAATGGGTTTAAATTGACTACAGTAATGACACCAATCAGCATAAAATAAAACTAGTGAGGTCAAATTGTTTTTTGTAAGAATATCCATTTCTTCCAAACTATAATCTCTCATACAATATTTACTAACAAAATATTAATTAAAAAATATATTTATTTATTTATTTATTTATTTTTAATTTAAAATAAACTATTTTAAATTAAAAAGTCAAAGTAAATGATTTGGCAAAATCTAAAACAGAAAAAAAGTATTGATTACTATATATGTTTCAGTAGTAAAATCAAAAACCAGAAAATCGATAAAATATGTAATAGTATCAGGTTATTACAATAACTATATAGATAATATTAAAAAAATAAATGAAAAAGAAATGCTTGTTGTGTTATTGCCCCGGTAGTTTAAAGTCAGGCAGTTGAGGTAGTTTAAAGTCAGGCAGTTGAGGTAGTTTAAAGTCAGGCAGTTGAGGTAATTGAGGAAGATTTGGAAATGGAGAATATGGATTACTATCTGGTCCGGGGGCCAATAAAGGGGGTGGTATATTATCAACAGGAGATGTTGTTGCTGGCCTAGGTGTTAATGTAGTTGTTAAATTTAAAATCTGCCCATCTCTATTAACTGTTAATTTAAGATCATCACCTACTTTTTTATGGATATCTAAATAGGATATAACGTCATCTATTCTTGAAACTGATGTATTATCAACTCCAATTAAAATATCTTTATTGATAATACGCTGATTACCATTATTATCAACTTGAATAACCATTCCCTTTAGACCTGCTTTATCTGCGGGACCATTTTTTACAACGTTATCGATTAGAACACCTTTATAATTTCGAGGGAGACCAAAGAGCTCAGTTAAGTTAGGGGTAAGTTTAGCTCCTGAAATTCCAAGCCATGGATGTTGATATGAACCACTTTTAATTAAGGATGGAACCACTCGGGTTATATCATATGAGGGTATTGCAAAACCAACTCCCGCGTATGCTCCAGTGTTTGAATATATTGCAGTATTCATACCTATGACAGCGCCACTTAAATCTATCAATGGCCCACCAGAATTTCCAGGGTTAATTGCTGCATCTGTTTGAATAACATTGGGAATGGAATAACCAGAATCAGAATTAGGCAAAAGTCTTCCTATCTGGCTTACAATACCAAAGGTCAAAGTATTATCCAAACCATAAGGATTTCCAATAGCGAGAACTGGATCTCCTACTTTTAGGTTCGTAGCATTAGAAAATACTACAGGCACTAAATTTTCATTCACAGGATCAACCAATTTTATTACAGCAACATCCGCATATGGATCTGCCCCTATTAATTTTGCCGAGTATGAATTTCCATCATTGAATGTAACTATAATGTTAGTAGGTGAGCTTACAACATGATAATTTGTTATAATATAACCTGCTTTATCATATACAAATCCAGAACCATATTTGGTAGGTGTTGGATTAGCTCCACTACCAGTATCAAAAAGTTGACTATTAGTATCAGATGATTTGTATTGAGTGGTAATTTGTACCACAGAATCTTTTACTTTATTGAAAGCATTATTTAATAGAGAAGGATTATTTCCATTGCCAAAAAGCTGGGGAATTAGAGATTGTCTTTGTTGTTGTTGTTGTTGACCGGAAACATAAAAAGAATTAACAATAGTGCTTGATATCAACAAAATCAAAGCAAAAAAAAAGATAATATTTTGCTTATTGCAAGCAGTATAAATCATTATAAATATAATTATTTTAACTTGATATTTATGTTTACATTAGAATATAATAGAATAACAATTATTTTATTTTTATAAAAAATACCGTCAAATTACTCGATAGTTATTTGATTTCATTTCATTTTTTTTGATTTGATTTGATTTTAATTGAAAATTTAATTGCCAAATCAAAGAGTCAAGATATGCTTTAGTTTGTTTATCCATTGTATCCACAAATATTTTATTATGATTTTAAATTTAAGTAAGTAAATTTTATTCTATTTTTCTAATGATTACGCATAAAAAAAATTTTGTAAAATATAAAAGATAGTAGTTGTAATTGGAATATAAAATAATGTCAATCCTATATAATGATAAAGGAGAAGAGGATGAAGAAGAAATAGTAAGTATAAATAATTTAAATTTGAAAAACGGTTCAGACATTATTTTAGATAATGTTTCATTTAAAATAAAAAAAGGGGATTTTTTGGGAATAATTGGTCCTAATGGTGCTGGAAAAACAACTCTTTTTAAATGCATGTTAGGATTAAATAAAAACTTTAGTGGAACAATCAGAATTTTTAACAAAGATGTAAAGAAAGAATATAAAAAGATATATAAAAAAATAGGTTATATACCGCAATCAAATAACTTTGATCCCCAATTTCCAGCAACAGTAAAAGAGATAATAGAATTAGGAACGATAGAAAAAAAAAAATTAAGCAAAGACACATTGAAAGAAATTGTAGAATTTACTGGAATAGCAGAATATTTAGATAAAAGAATAGGTAACCTATCAGGAGGTCAGCAGCAGAGAGTAATGATAACAAAAGCATTAATTAATGAGCCTGAGCTTTTGATATTAGATGAGCCAGGTACTGCTATTGATATTAATATTTTAAAGTTGTTCTATAAATTATTGATAAAATTGAATCAAGAGAAAAAAATAACAATAATTTGGTCTTCTCATGATCTTGATGCAGTTAATTTACTATCTAATAGAGTTGCATGTATTTATAAAAAATTATTATTTCATGGTGGATCAAAAGAATTTTTTAGCGATGAGAATAATATCAAAAAATTTACAGAATCAGCAATGCATATCCATATCAAAAGTCATTATCATTGATATCAATTGTTGTTGTTTTCCAACATAGAAAAAAAATACAAAATAGTTTATAAAATGTATTATAAACTATTTTTGTCAGATGATATTAAATTTCAAAAACACATTCAAATATTTTATTATACCATTTTCCCATTTTTTAATATTGGCATAATTCAAAAGATAATAAAAAGAAAGAGAAAAAATGAAGAATGAGGAGGATAATCCAAATTTAAACAAAACAGTCAAGACTAGAAGTATTACATTTAGGTTAGAAAGTACAATAATTGAAGAACTACAGGCTGAAGCTGAGTATAGAGAAACATCATTGAATGTCCTTATAAATCAAGTTTTACGTAGATACTCAAATTGGGAAAGGTATGAGAATAAAATGGGTATGCTACCTATTCCCAAAGTTATTTTATCTAGTCTAATGGATGAAATAATGAGAATTGGAAAAGAAAAAGGAATTGAAGATATTATTGCCTTTAGAACAGCAATAATAAAAGAACTTTCATTGATAGCCTTTACATTCTTAAAAGATTCTGTACTGCTAATAAAAAAAAACTACAACCTAATAACTGTTCTAGAAGTTTTAGAGCAGTATATGAAAGTAGTGGGAATAAACTCAGATCATAGAATTGAAGATGATGGAAAGCATATCTATGTTATTCAACATCGGTTGGGCGAAAATTGGTCATTATTTATCAAAGAATTTTTAATATTGTTATTTGAAAATCTAGGTAAAGTAAAAGTAGATATTTCAAGTACTCAAAATACCACAGTTGCAAAAGTCTTTATCAATTTATAATCTATTATTATCCTTAAAAAAGATAAATTATATGATATCAATATATAGATATGTCTTTACAAATACATATATTAGTTTAACAAAAGTCCCTTTCTCTAACTCATAATTTTATTTTACACCTGATTGGAAAGGTAGATGTATATAAAAACAATTTATAGAAATAATTAAATACATTCACAAAATAATGAATCCAAACAAAAAAAAGAATCATATAAACTAAATATAACCATTTATTAATGGGATTTATTGCTTTGGCGAATTTATTATGCAGTTAAAAAAAACAATTATTTAAAAATATCGACTCTATTAATAGTTACATGTTCCTTATTTGCGGGTATATTAAATTTCGAAGGGAGTAACTGCATAAATAAAATAAATTCATTAACAAATGATATCAAAATAAATAAAACTGGACAACAACAACAACAACAACAACAAATAACACCAATACAACAACTTTATAAAAATCAAAGTGAAAAGGAAAGAAAAGAATCCTTTGCACTTGTACAACATTGCTTCCTTATTACAAATTTGTATGTGTATTCATTATATGGGATAATAATTGGAATAATAATTATTGCAATTTGGTATATTAAATACAAAAGAATTTGGAGTAGAAAAATAAAAAAAATTGATAAATGACCTCTCTACTAATGCCTTTCTTAAAATAATCTAGAGACATTATAAAGAAAACTGCTAAAAAAAATTAATGAATAATTTTTTGTTTCCACCATTTTATTGAGCCTTTCTTATTACTCGCTCTCTCGCTCTTTCTCTCATTATACTTTTTTTTTAAATCCGACTTACTTGCTTCTTTTTTTTATTATTCACTGTTGCATAAATTGTTGTTATTG
>Ga0134127_10000681_pt1 | contig 29122 bp, 30 predicted proteins | sample KB31753_FD_96459 | JGI IMG/M metagenome (GOLD analysis project Ga0134127, IMG submission 96459) | Terrestrial soil microbial communities with excess Nitrogen fertilizer from Kellogg Biological Station, Michigan, USA - KB3-175-3 | ecosystem: Environmental > Terrestrial > Soil > Unclassified ... | reverse complement strand
TGATCTCCAACGCGCGCTGCGCCGCGCAGGTGTCGGTCGAGAAGTAGGGCACGCCGAGACCCGCCGCGAAGATCACGACGCGACCCTTCTCGAGATGGCGGATGGCGCGCAGCGGGATGAACGGCTCTGCGACCTGCGTCATCGCGATCGCGGACTGCACGCGCGTCGGCACGTGGATCTTCTCCAACGCATCCTGCAACGCGAGCGCGTTCATGATCGTCGCGAGCATGCCCATGTAGTCGGCGCGGTTGCGTTCGATGCCGGGGGCCTGTCGGCCCCGCCAGATGTTGCCGCCCCCGACGACCACGGCAGGTTGGATCCCGATGTCGACGACCTCGGCCAGTTGCCGGGCGATGAGACCGGTGGCGGCGTCGGAGATGCCGTTGCCGGAGGACGCAGCGAAGGCCTCCCCGGAGAGTTTGAGCAGGACCCGATGGTGGGTGGGTCGCGCGCCGTCGTCCATCCGGCCCAAGCTTACTCCGCGTCCTCGCCGAGCTTGAACCGGGCGAACCGCTTGACCTGGACCTTCTCCCCCGTCTTGGCGCTCACCTCGTCGAGGTACTGCTGGATCGTCTTGGCGTCGTCCTTCACGAACGGTTGATCGACGAGCACCGTGTCCTTCAGGAACGCTTCGATCTTGCCCTCGACGATCTTCGGCACGACGGTGTCGGGCTTGCCGGCCTCCCGCGCCTGCGCCTCGGCGATCTTCTGTTCGGCTTCGAGCACCGGGGTCGGGACATCGTCGCGGGTGAGCCAGCGTGGCGCGGCCGGGCTCGCGATGTGCAGGGCGAGATCCTTGACCAGCTGGCGGAACTCGTCGGTGTTCGCGACGAAGTCGGTCTCGCAGTTGACCTCGATCAGCACGCCGACGGTGTTGTTGAAGTGGATGTAGGCGTCCACCAGGCCCTGGTTGGCGCTGCGGCCCGCGCGCTTCGCGGCGCTCGCCAGGCCCTTCTCCCGAAGGAGCTCGGTGGCGCGATCCAGATCGCCGTCGGCCTCGATCAGCGCGCGCTTGCAGTCCATCATGCCCGCGCCGGTCGCTTCCCGCAGCTGCTTGACCATCGCAGCGGTGACGTCGGGCATGTCAGCCCTCCTGTCCCGCCGGGGCACCGGTCGGTGTCGGAGTCGCTTCTTCGACGGCTCCCTCCGCGGACCCCTCGACCGCGTCCTCGGCAACGATCTCCGGTTCGTCGGCCTCGGGGGCGTCAGGCTCGAACACCGTGCTGGCCGCGATCGCGGCGGCCTCCTCGGCCGTCGGTGTGTCGTCGACCGCCGCCGGCGCGGCCTGCGGCTTGGGACCGCCGGGCTTGCGCGGGGTGCGTGCCGCCATGGTCTCGACCACGTCCTCCTTGGCCATCCCGTAGCCCTCGGCGAGGCCGTCCGCGATGACGCGCGTCACGAGGTTGACGGCGCGGATCGCGTCGTCGTTGCCGGGGATCACGTAATCCACTTCGTCGGGATCGCAGTTGGTGTCGACGATCGCGATCACGGGGATGTTGAGCTTGCGCGCCTCGGTGACCGCGATGTGTTCCTTCTTGGTGTCGACCACGAAGACCGCATCGGGGAGTCGCTCCAAGGTGTGGATACCGCCGAGGTTGCGTTCCAGCTTCTCGCGCTCGTGCCGCAGGCGGATCGCTTCCTTCTTGGGCAGGCGCTCCATCGCGCCGGTCTCTTCCATCTCCACCAGCTCGCGCATCCGCAGGAGCCGGCCGCGGATCGTAGCGAAGTTCGTGAGCATGCCGCCGAGCCAGCGATTGTTGACGTAGGGCATGCCCACCCGGGTGGCGTGCTCGGCGACGACCTCTTGCGCCTGCTTCTTCGTGCCGATGAACAGCACGATGCCGCGGCGGCGGCCGAGACCTTGGACGAAGTCGTGGGTTTCCTCGAGTCCCGCGAGGGACCGCTCGAGGTCGATCAGGTAGATCCCGGATCGCTCCCCGAACAGGAAGGGCTTCATCTTCGGGTTCCACCGGCGGGTCTGGTGGCCGAAGTGCACCCCTGCTTCGAGGAGCTCCCGCCGGGTGACGACCGGCATGGCAGGTGCTCCTTTCGGTTGTGTCCGCCGCCCGGATCGACTCGTCGCCGGCCCTCGAAGGGACCCCGGCGATCGATCCCCGGACGTGTGAGCTCGGCGCAGCTGCGCCGGCGCAGCGAGTCTAGCAGCGACGTTCGGCGACGCTGCGACCGCGGTCATCGTCGCGCAGCATCCGCAGGCCTCTTCGCCGGTTGGTCTGGGACGTCGGGGGCGACGGCCAGATATCGGTACGCGAGGGTGGACTGCATCACCAGATGGCCAACGCTGAGCACGATGACGACAGCCCACGCTGCGATCGAAGGCGTACGGCCGATCGTCGACCCGGGCAGGGGCGCGAGCAGCGATACGAGGGAAGCCAAGACGTAGATGATCGCCAGCCAGAGGTTGGCCGAGCCCGGCATCCGCGCCGAGCGCACGCTTCGCGTCAACGTGTCGGTCAACCGTCGTTCTTCGTCGGCCGCGATGGTCGGCGCGAACCCGAAGAGGTAGACCCCGATGACCACCGACCCGATGAGGCCGAAGACCTGCCCGATGCCGCCGAAGAAGAACGAGACGAGATTGCCGATGATCAACAGACCCAGGCACATGAATCCGACGGCGAGTGTGGTGCGGAGCACCCTGCCGGCGCGGCGGATCGCCCACGCGCTCACCGAGCCGGTCCGCAGCTGCTCCACGCTCAACGTGGCGACGATGGCGTTGACGGCAGCGTGGAACAGGAGCAGGCCGAAGATCGCCACCAGCCCCGCCGCGTTCGCGCCAAGGCCGGTCGCATCGATCGCGGCACGGAACGTCTTGCCAGCGATCTGCGGATCGGCCGACGTGGTGAGCGGCGGCAGCGCGAACGTCACGCTCATCGTCGAGAACGGGCCCTCGAATCCGAACGACGTCAAGAATGCCCACGCGGCGAGGATGACGACGGGGACGGCGGCCAGCAGCCACCGGATCGACAAGGTCGTCGCGAGCCCGCGCGCGAGCGTGGACCGGAGCCTCGGCATCGGTGATCCGCCGGGCGCGCGAGGCGCGAGGATGCTGTCGAGGAGTCCGCGGCGCGGCGCGGGAGCCGGTGCCGGCGCACGGTACGAGGACGGCCGTTGCCGCTTCTTCTTGTTGCTCATGGCTCGTCCTCGAGATCCGCTTCCCACGGATCGACCGCGTCGTCGTCCGCGGTATCGAACGACACCGGTCCCATCCTCGTCGCGAGCGCCTGTCCGATCACGATGAGCAGGACCGTGAGGGGCAGCGCGGCGCCGAGCCAGTTCGCGACGAGCCCGCGTGGATCCGCCGTGGTCGGGCTGACGACGTCCTCCGTCAGGCCGGCAGGATTCGAGACGAGCCCGACGATCCCCGGCGCCGTGCCCGTCACGGAGGCGACGATCAGGCCCCGAGCGGCGGCGAGGCCGAGGACGCCGCTGTCGGCGATCGTCCCGTGCCAGATCTCGTGACCGGATCCCAACGAGATCGCCGATACCGCGCCGTCGGCGGCCGGTTGGATCACGGACGCGCCGGTCACGATCGGCGGATCGACCGAACGACGGTTGGTCGCGAAGCGCCATCGTTCCGACCCCGTGGCCCGATCCAGGTCATAGACCGTGCCCGACTCGTCGGTGACGACGACGGCATCGTCGGTGAGCGCCGGCGGCGACCCCGTCGTCGGGGAATAGAGCGGCGCCGCCCAGCGCTGCGATCCATCGGCCACCGACACCGCGCGAACCGATGCGTCGACACCCACGACGTAGACGGTGGGGCTGCCGCTCGCGTCGCTGCCGACGCTCGGCCCGCCAAGATCGAGGACCGCCCCGTTCGGCTCGTACCGCCAAGCTTGCGACCCGTCGGCGAGCCGCAGCGCCACGAGCGCCGCAGACCCCTGCGCCTCGGGACGAACGCTCGCGATGATCAGGTCTCCGGATGCCGCGATCGGCGCCAGGACATGGTCACCGACGTCCTTGGTCCAGCGGGTCCGTCCATCGAGGTCGAGCGCGGTGATCGCGCCGTCGTCGGCTCCGACGACGACGTCGCTCCCGGCGATGAGCACACCGGTGTTGCTCACATCGCTCAGCGGCACGCTCCAGAGGCGTCGCTGGGTTCGAAGGCTCATCCCGACGACGCTCGAGACGGACGCTGATACCGCCGTCGAGGGTGACGTGGCGTGCTTCGACGGTGTCGCGCTCGGTGTGATCGTGGGCGTCGGCAAGCTGGAGGCGCTCGCGGTGGAACCCTCCCCTCCTCCTTCGACGAACACCAGGGTGTCACCCTCGACCGCCGCAGGGGCCGATGGACCGAGGGCACGCGGCACGCTCCACGCCTGCTCCCCGGTGGAGACGTCGATCGCCTCGACCGTTTCGCGCCCGACCACCACCGCGAGGCCGTCGGTCAGGATGGGGGCGGGCGACCCCAGCACCTTGGACGGGTCACCGATACCGGCGGGCGCGTTCCACGAAACGGTGTAGGGCGGCTCGGGGGTTCCTTCGGGGGCCAGCCCGCTCCGCCCCGCGTCGCGCTGATACTGCGACCACGAGGCGTCGACCGCCCCGAACGCCGCGACGGCCGGGATCGCCGCCACCGCCGGGACCGCCAACGCCAGCAGCGCGAGCCATCGGAAGGTACGCAAGGCTCGTCATCCTACCGGCGAGCACCTGGGGGGCCGGTGCGGGTGCGTCCAGCGGCGCCAGGCGGATCAACTCGGAGACCGACGGCCATGACAGGTACTCGAGCGGATCGACATACGCGCCGTTGCGTCGGACACCGAAATGCAGGTGTGGCACCTGCTCATCCGCGTGCCCCCACCCAGTCAGCGCCACCGGCTGACCCCGGGCAACGTGGTCGCCCTTGCGCACCATCGCCCCGTTCAAGAACGAACACGTGCTGGTCAGCCCGCCGCCGTGGTCGATCGTCACGAAGAGCCTGCCCCCGACCTTCCCCGCGAACGTCACGACCCCATCGTCAGCAGCGACGATGACCGTCGAGAGGTCGGCGGCGATATCGATCCCGCGGTGGCCTGCGCCGTAAGGGCCGTCGGGGGCCTCGAAGCCACGGATGATCGGCCCCGCCACGGGCCACGCCCACGGCACGGCGGCGTGGACGGGTTGGATCGCCGACCCCACAGCGCCGAGCGCCACGAGGGCGATGCAGACCACGCGACGCCACATGCGCACAACGGTATGGGAGGGGCGGCGGCGCCACCGTGACCATCGTCACGGAGCGGAGCGTTTCAGTCGTACTCGGTCATCTGGCCGCGGAGGACGCCGACGGCCTTCGTGTGGATCTGGCACACGCGGGACTCGGTGACGCCGAGGATGTCGCCGATCTCGGCGAGGGTGAGGCCTTCGAAGTAATAGAGGGTGACGACGATCTTCTCGCGCTCCGACAACTCGTTGATCGCAGCCGCCAGGAGGCCCCTCGTTTCTTGCGACTCGACCCCGGTGCTCGGATCGAATCCCTTGTCGGCGAGCGTGTCCACGAGCGAGACCTTCTCGCCGCGGTCGGCACCCACCGAGACCGTCTCGTCGAGCGCGAGCACCGAGACGAAGGAGATCTGTGTGATCACCTCGTGGAGCTCTCGCAACGACATCCCGAGGCGTTCCGCGAGCTCCTTCTCCGAGGGCTGCCGCTTCAGCATCGACTCGAGATCGGCCAAGGCCTTCTCGATCTCGCGTTGCTTGAACCGTACGGAGCGGGGCACCCAGTCCATCGCGCGGAGCTCATCGATGATCGCCCCGCGGATCCGCGGGATCGCGTAGGTCTCGAACTTGTTCCCGCGGCCGGGTTCGAACTTCTGCAGCGCGTCGATCAGCCCGAACATCCCGTAGGAGACGAGGTCGGCCTGATCCACCGAGGCGGGCAGACCCGTGGCGACGCGGGAGGCGACGTATTTCACGAGCGGCGCGTAGTGCAGGATCAACCGCTCGCGCGAGTCGATGTCGCCCGTCGACTTGAACCCGTGCCAGATCGCGGCCAGCGCGTCGTCGACCTGAGGCGGCACCGTCAAGGACACGGCCCGTGGATCCTGGAGGACCTCCGTGCCCTTGGCGGAGCGGGCCTTCGTCGCCGTCTTGGCGTTCTTGGTGGCGGTGGCCGTTCGCGCCTTGGCGCGCGGCACTGCGGTCTCGGTCGCTTTCTTCGGGCTCACGGGTCAGGCCCTCGGGTGGGAACGCTGGTAAGCGTCGAACAGGCGTGCGCGGGAGACGTGGGTGTATCGCTGGGTGGTAGCCACGCTGCTATGTCCCAGGAGCTCTTGGACCGCGCGGATGTCGGCCCCTCCTTCCAACAGGTGCGTCGCGAACGAGTGCCGGAGCGTATGGGGTCCAACCCGCCGCCCCGGCAACAGATCCCCAGCATAGCCCTGGACCATCGCACGGACGTCGCGTGGGCCCATCGGTTTGTGCTTGCGATTCACGAAGAGGGCGTCGGTCGGCATCGACACCAGGTTCGGCCGGCCCTCGGCGAGCCAGGCCCGCACCGCGGCAACTGCGAAGTCCGACAAGGGCAGGCGACGTTCCTTCCGACCCTTCCCCATGACGATCACCCGGGCGCCGTCGAGGTCGAGGTCATCGCGACCGAGCGCGGTGACCTCGCTCACGCGGAGCCCCGAGCCGTACAGGAGCTCCAAGATCGCCCGGTCGCGCAGCGCGATCGCCTGTTCGATCGGGTCCTCCGCATCGGGCGCCGCCGGGATCTCCATCAGGTCTGAGGCTTCGGCAGCTTTGAGCACCGTGGGGAGCCGGTTGGCCACCTTCGGCCTCCCGAGCAACAGCGAGGGGTCGTGGTCGATGCGGCTCTCCGCCATCGCCCACCGGTAGAAGGTGTGGATCGCGCCCACACGGCGCGCGATGGACGCGCGCGCGTACCCGAGTGCGTGTTGCTGGGCCAAGAACCGGCGGAGGGCGACATGGTCCGCCGCTTCGAGGGTGCTCCGCGATCGATGGAGGAAAGCCGCCAGATACAGGAGGTCGCTGCGATAGGCGTCGAGCGTGTGGGAGGAGAGGTGGCGCTCGAGCCGGAGGTGCGCCACGAAGGCATCGATCAGGTCACGTTGGGGTGCAGGGAGCTCTGAACGGGCTTCGCGTGACACGGGACCTCTCCAGGCACGCCGGCGGCTCCGGCCACTGCCAGGGCGTATCGTCCCAGCGGGCACGGGGAGACGCAATCACCCGGATGGGCGTCGCCCGCTGCCCGTTGCCCCTGCGGCAGATGCCGGATCGGCATCGACCGGGGAGCCGTCGAAGGCCCTTCGATAGCGGCCGCCGCTGCCGAGCACGAGGCCACGGAGCTCCAGGTGGACCAGCGCCGACAGCGTGTCCGGCATCGACAGACCCGTCGCTCGCGCCACGGCGTCGGGCAGCATCGGCTGTGCGAGGGCCTCCAAGGCGAGGCGCTGATCGGCGGGCAATCCCTCGGGCGAGGCAGCGCTCTGCGGCGCCTCGATCCCGAGGTCGTGGAGGAGATCCTCGATCCCGCGGATCAGCCGAGCCCCATCGCGGATCAGCGCGTTCGGCGCTTCGGAGAGCGGTCCCGTGATCGGCCCCGGGACGCCGAAGACATCGATCCCTACCTGTGAGGCGAAGTCCGCGGTGCTGCGCGTGCCGCTGCGCGCCACACCCTCGACGATGACCACGCCGATCGAGAGGCCGGCGATCACGCGGTTGCGCGCCGGGAAGCGGAACGGCTCGGCGGGCACCCCCGGCGGGTACTCACTCACCAGCGTGCCGCGGGCCACGATCTCGCGGAGCAGGCGGCGGTTGGTTGCGGGGTACTCCTGGTCGATACCCGAGCCGAGCACCGCGACGGTGGACCCGCCGGCATCGAGCGCTCCCTCATGGGCTCGTGCGTCGATCCCGAGCGCGCCACCGCTCGTGACGACGAGACCCGCCGCCGCGCACCCCCGAGCCAGCGCGCGAGCCACTTCCACACCGGCGGTCGATGGCCGACGTGAACCCACGATGGCGACGCGTCGATGTTCGAGCGAGAGCCGCCGTCCGCGCTGGAACACGCCGACGGGAGGATCCTCGAGACGGAGCAACGCTGGCCAGTACTCCTGATCTCCCGGCGCTGCGAACCGCGCGTCCGCCGCCTGCAGGCGTTCGCGGATGCCTGCGGGTGTGGCGTCGGTCACGAAAGCTCGATCGTTGTCCGATCCCGCCGCCCCACCGCCGATCGCCGCCAGCGTTGCCACCGCGGAGCCCTCTCGCCAGATCAGGTCGTGCAACGTCCGAGGCGTGATGCCCAGCAGGCACCGAAGGACGAGCAGCGCGTCGGCTTCGCGCGATCCACGGCCAAACCCCGACGGGAACCCCGTCGGTCGAGTCTCGTCGACCGGCGGGTCCTCAACTGGCACGAGCGCTCCGTCCTTCGGGTTCGAGCGCTTCGCGGTAGGACAGGGCTTCCGCGACGTGCTCGACATCTGCACGCTCGGCGCCGTCGAGATCGGCGATCGTGCGCGCGACCTTCAACACGCGATCGAACCCTCTGCCCGACAGCGCCGATCGCTCCACCGCCTCTCCCAGGAACCGCTCCCCCGCGGTCGTGAGGGAAGCCTCCCGTCGCGCGAGCGCGCCGGGAACGTGCGCGTTGGACGTCCACCCCGTGTGTGCGTACCGATGCAGCTGTCGATCGCGCGCGGCGAGGACGCGAGCCCGCACGACCTCCGAGCGTTCACCCTCGGCCGCTCCCAAGAGCTCGTGCTTGGTGAGGCGTGGGACGCCGAGCCGCAGGTCGATCCGATCGAGCAAGGGCCCGGACAGCTTGGCTCGATATCGAGCGAGGTGGTCGTCGCGGCAGTCGCACGATCGAACGGGGTCGTCGCGGAAGCCGCACGGGCACGGGTTCGCCGCGGCGACGAGCGTGAACCGCGCCGGGAACGTGACGGAGCCCCCGGCGCGCGTCACGACGACGCGGCCGTCTTCCAACGGTTGGCGTAACGCCTCGATCGCATCGCGCCGGAACTCCGTGAGCTCGTCCAGGAACAGGACACCGCGGTGCGCAAGGCTCGCTTCACCGGGACGCAGCTGCGTCGAACCCCCGCCCAGCAGCCCCGCGGTGCTGATGGTGTGGTGCGGGGCCCGGAACGGCCGCTGGCGGAGCACGCCGCGGCCCGCGAGGAGCCCCGCGACCGAGTGCAGCTGCGACGCCTCGAGCGCCTCGGCGCGGGTCAACTCGGGCAGGATCGAGGCGAGCCGACGTGCGAGCATCGTCTTGCCCGCTCCGGGTGAGCCGACGAGCAGCAGGTTGTGACCCCCCGCCGCGGCGACCTCGAGCGCCCGGCGAGCCTGCTCCTGACCCCGCACGTCGGCAAGGTCGGCCTCGGGCGGGGACCAGCCGCCGCCAGGATCGGCGTCGATCTCGGGCGGGGACCAGCGCCCGCGGAGGAACCCGACGAGCTGCTCGAGCGACGCGACGGCGACCACGCGGATGCCGTCGACCTGCGCGGCCTCGACCGCGTTCGCCTCGGGCACGACGACCGTCGTGTGACCGGCCTGCACGGCCGCGATGGCGACCGAAAGCACCCCTGGCGTCGAGAGCACCTCTCCGCGCAGCGACAGCTCACCCACGAGCACGACGCCGCGCAGCGGTTCCTCGGGGACCTGTTTCGTGGCGGCGAGCACGCTCGTTGCGATCGGAAGGTCCAACCCCGCCCCTTCTTTGCGGAGGTTCGCGGGGGCGAGGTTGACGACAACGCGGCGCAGCGGCCACTCGAGCCCGGCGTGCTCGACCGCCGGCCGGATCCGTTCGCGAGCGTCCTGCACCGCCGCACCGGGAAGGCCCGTCACCGTGAGCGCCGGCAGCCCCCGGCCGACGAACGCCTCCACGGTGACGGGGTAGCCGCCGACCCCGAGCACCGCCATCCCCAGGACCCGCCCGTACATCGCGTGACCGTAGGTCCCGACAACGCCACGTTCCGTGACGCGGCGCACATGGTGCCCCTAGTAGCCTCGCGGGCCGTGCCGATGTCGCGCGATGACCTCCCAGGCGTGCCCGATCCAGAGCTGCTCGATCCGCGGCGGCCCGGTGCCCGAGGGGCCTACGAACGGTTCGCCGACTCGATCGATCGCGAGGCGCTCGATTGGTTGTTCGACCGCGCGATGCAACGACCCATCCAACCCGAGGGGTACGTGGAGTCGCGGACCCGGTTCTTCGGCCCGTCGGGAGCGCCTTCGCCGGCGCCGCATCGTGGGGCGTCGGCCGCCGAGGTCCTCCGGATCTTCCGGGAACGCGTCGCGCCGATGACGTTCAACGCGCAGCATCCCGGCGCCTTCAGTTACTTCACGCCGCCTCCCCTCGCGATGTCGGTCGGCGGCGAGGTGCTCGCGCAATGGCTCCAGCAAGGGGTCGACGTCTGGCACGCCGGCCCGGTCGGCGCGTTCGTCGAAGAAGAGGTCACGCGGTGGCTCCGCGACCTCGTGGGGTTGCCCGATGGATGGGCGGTGCTGACGAGCGGCGGCGTGATGGCGAACCTGATGGCGCTGACCGTCGCGCGAGAACGGCACCTCGGCGCGCTCCTCGATCGGCCGCCTCGTGGTGCCGCACTCGACGGTGCACGCGTGTATGCGAGCGACCAGACGCATTTCTCGGTCGCGCGCGGCCTCGATGTGCTCGGGTTCCCCGAGGGCAGCCTCCACGTCGTGCCCTCCGATGATCGCTATCGCTTGCAGACCGAGGCCGTGGCCGACGCGATCGCCGCGGATCGCGCGGCCGGGTTGATGCCCTTCGCGATCAGCGCGGTTGCCGGCTCGACGAACACGGGCTCGGTGGACGACGTCGTGGGGCTCGCGGCGCTCGCGCGCCGCGAGCAGGTGTGGATGCACGTGGACGCTGCCTACGGCGGCGCCGCGCGCCTGTCGGCGCGCGACGCCGCCCGCGTGCCGGGGCTCGACCTGGCGGATTCGGTGACGATCGACCCCCACAAGTGGTTCTTCCAGGCCTACGACATCGGTGCCTTGGTCGTGCGTCGTCGCGAGGACCTCCACACGACGTTCCACCGCTCGCCGGAGTACTACGCGTCGAGCACCCCCGAGGACGCGCCGCTCAACTGGTACGAGTACTCGATCGAGGGCACGCGCCGCTTCCGGGCGCTCAAGCTGTGGATGAGTTGGCAGCATCTCGGCACCGAGGGGCTGGGCGGCTTGATCGAGCACAACGTCGATCTTGCTGCGTACCTGGCGTCGGTCGTCGACGCGGCCGATGACTTCGACCTCGCATGCGCGCCGGAACTGTCCGTCGTGTGCTTCCGGCACCTCCCGATCCGCAGCGACGGGTGGCCGGTCGATCGGCTCAACGTCTATGAGAACGCGCTCCAACGAGCGCTCGAGGTTGACGGGACCGCCTGGGTCAGCGTGACGACGCTCCGTGGGAACACCTATCTGCGAGCGGGCATCGTCAACTACCTCGCGACGAGGAGCGAGGTCGACGCGCTCGTTTCAGCGTTGCGCCGACTGTCAGAAGGCGTCCTCGAAGATCTCTACCGCGGATGAGCCGTCGGGCTTGAGCCAGACGCTCGCGACATCGAACCGAACGGCCGCCGGGAACGTGCGGTGCTGCAGCAGGAAGATCTCGGCCAACGCCCGCAGCTTGTGCCGCTTGCGCACGTCCACCGCCTCGAACCCAACGCCGTACCGCGATCTCGTGCGGGTCTTGACCTCGCAGACCACGACGAGCTGGCCGCGCGACAGGACCAGGTCGAGCTCGCCGATGCGACAGCGCCAGTTGCGAGCGATCACGCGATAGCCCCGCGCGACGTAGAACGTTTCGGCGGCCCGCTCGCCCGACACCCCGACGCGGGTTCGTTCGTCCACGGGGCGACGGTAGCGTCGGCCCCTGACACGCCTCTCAAGGGCGGGGTACGTGGACTAGGCGGGATCGACCTCCGGCGTGTCGGGGATCGTCGTGTCCTCGCGTCGCAGCTCCTCGACGTTCACGTCACGCCGCGTCATCACCTGCACGCTCGACACGAACCTCGCCGGGCGGAACATGTCCCAGACCCATGCGTCGGTCAACAGCACCTGCACCCACCCGTCGTCGAGCGGGAGCATCTCGACCTTGTTCGCGAGGTAGAAGCGACGCTCCGTTTCGATCACGTAACCGAACATCGGGAGCACATCGCGGTACTCCCGATAGAGCTCCATCTCGCGTTCCTCTTCGAACCGTTCGATGTCGTCTTCCATCGCGGCTCAATGCTCTCACGTGGCGAGGACATCGCCCCTGCTGAAGCCGGGTAAGGCGGCCTGCCCCACACCAGAGAAGCTCAGCCGGTGCACGGGCGTGGGACCGTGGGCATCCAGCGCGTCCCAGTGCTCCCGCGTGCCGTACCCCTTGTTGTGGGAGAAGCCGAACACGGGATAGCGGCGATCCAGCCGCACCATGATCCGATCCCGCGTCACCTTCGCAACGATGGAAGCGGCGGCGACGCTCGCTGACAACATGTCGCCCTTCTTGATCGACAACGCTGGGCACGGCATCCGTGGTACCGGGAACCCGTCGGTGAGCGCGTAGTCCGGGTCGAGCGCCTTCACCGCGCGCCGGAGCAACATGATGTTCGAGCGATGCAGGCCCCGGTGATCGAGCATCGGCGGCTCGGCCTTGGCGACGGACACCGTGCACGACGCAACGATCCGCTCGTACTGCTCCTGTCGCTGCTTCGCGGTGAGGAGCTTGGAGTCGCGGATCCCGGTGGGGTCGAACCCGTTCGGGATGATGACCGCCGCGGCAACGAGCGGGCCTGCGAGGGCGCCGCGGCCGGCTTCGTCACAGCCCGCGATGCGCGAGAAGCCCTGTGCCCACAGCGCCTCCTCGTAGCGGTCCAGGCCCGCAGCTACAACCATCCCCACCTCGACGGCGGATACACGATCACGAACGCCTTCCCGATCACCGTGTCCTCCGGCACGTACCCGAGCCCGGTTGGCGGCGGGAACCGCGAGTCCCCCGAGTGCGCGCGATTGTCCCCAAGCACGAACAGCATGCCAGGAGGGACCGTCACCGGCCCGTAGGGTTGCGTATCCGGCTCAGGGTTCAGATATGGCTCGTCCATGGCGGTGCCGTTGAGGAACAGGGTCCCATCGTGGAGCTCGACCACATCCCCCGGGAGCCCGATCACCCGCTTCACGTAGTCCTTGTTCTCGGGTTGGGCCACGCCGATGCCCTCCCCCAGCCAATGCAGCAGGCCGCCGACCACCCCGCGGTCGGTGCCCGGTCCCGGATGGGGATTCGAGAACACGATGATGTCGCCGCGCTGCACGTCGCTCACCCGCGTGCAGATGCGGCACACCAGGATGCGATCACCGCGCTCGAGCGTCGGCGCCATCGAGATCGACGGGATCGAGAACGCCTGCACGAGGAACGTCTTGATGATGATCGCGATCGCGAGCGCAACGACGAGCAGGATCGGGATCTCGCGCCACGATCGGTGCGGCGCTTCTGAGCCAGCGCCTGCGGGAACATCGGTGGCGACGTCTGCAGGGGGGTCCGCCGGAACGATCTCGTCGTCCGACGCCGTCACCGTCAGCCTTGGGCGGGCTCTTCGGCGGTCTCGTCTGGAACGGGCTCGTCGACGGGCTCGGGCGCAGCCGTAGCCGAGTCCTCGGCCTCGTCGGCCACCGCCTCCGTATCGTCGCCCGCCGACCCTGCTTCCTCGACCGCCGCCTCCATCGCTGCTTCCTGCGCGGCCGCCTCGATCGCGGCGAGCTTGACGTCGTCGACCCGGCGCTCCCTGATCCGAGCCTTCTTGCCCCGGAGGTCACGCAGGTAGTAGAGCTTCGCCCGTCGCACTCGGCCCCGCTGGACGAGCTCGAGCTTCGAGATCGACGGCGAATGCAGCGGGAACGTTCGCTCGACCCCGACGCCGAACGAGATCTTCCGGACGGTGAAGGTCTCGCGGATGCCGCCACCCGAGCGCCGGATGACGACGCCCTGGAAGACCTGCACGCGCTCGCGGTTGCCCTCCACGACGCGGACATGCACCTTGACGGTGTCGCCGGGACGGAGATCCGGGAGATCGGTGCGGAGGAACGGCTGCTCGATCAGATCGGTACGGTTCATGGCAACGGTCGGCGATTGTACCAGCGGCCCCTCTCGCCACCGGTGGACGAGCCGCGTGTTGCTGTTCCGGGTTGAGCCCGTCGCGGATACCTGGAGACTGCACGGGAACCCTTCCGCCGCGACCTGAGCGCACTGAGCGCCCCTCGAGCTTCGCCTTGCGATCGCTAGGGGTTGAGATCAGGACGGTTCCGGCGGGTCTTCTCGCGCGCGGCCTCGAGCCGCCACGCGGCGATCGCGGCGTGATCTCCCGACGTGAGGATCGGCGGAACGTCCATCCCACGGAACCGCTGCGGGCGGGTGTAGTGCGGATGGTCGAGGAGGCCGGTGTCTCCGAACGAGTCGTTTCGGTGTGAATCCTCGTTCCCGATGACGCCGGGCACGAGGCGCGTCACGGCCTCGATCACGACGAGCGCCGGGAGCTCACCACCCGAGACCACGTAGTCACCGATCGAGAGCTCCTCGGCGGGCAGGCCATCGAGCACCCGCTCGTCGAACCCCTCGTACCGTCCGCAGAGGAAGGTGAGGTGCGGCTCCAGCGCCAGCTCCCGGGCGAGTGGCTGATCCAGCAGCCTGCCCGCTGGTGACATCGCCAATACCCTGCCGCGGTCAGGGTCCAGGGCCTCGACCGCGGCGAACAACGGCTCCGCCTTCATCACCATGCCCGGACCGCCGCCGTATGCCTCGTCGTCGACACTGCGGTGCCGGTCGGTGGTGTATCCCCGGAGGTCGTGGACCACCACGTCGAGTAGGCCCGTCTCTACCGCCCGTCCGATGAGACTCTCGCGCAGCGGCTGAGCAACGAGCGCCGGGAAGATCGTGATGACGTCGATCCGCACGCCCCGAGGCTACCGCCAGACCCCGCTCCACCCGCCACGAACGTCAGTGCTTGACCGGGATGGGGAACATCGCGATCGCGGTGGTGACCACTCGCCGCAGCCGCGCGGCCCGCCCCGCCCGCTCACTGTCCACCACGGCCCGACCCGCCCGGCGGGCCGCACCCGCGCGCAGGAGATCGTCGGTCCGATACCGTGCCACGTCTGCGTTCAGCATCTCGTCCACCTCCTGGATCGATGCTCGAAGCGTAGGCCGCGCCCGCCCGCAACCCCGATGACGCCCGTCACCACCCGCCGATGTCATCAGCCACGTCGATCCGGTGACGGGCGGCACAGGCCGAGCCTCCTGTTGCGCAGGTCGCGCGTGTCGGCAACGATGCCGTCCGACGGAAGAGCTCCGCCGACGGGAGGGACCTCGTGGGACCGTTGATCTTGGCCGCGCTCGTGATCGCGGGGGTGATCGTCGGCGTTGATGCGTTCCGGCAGCGCCGCGCTCGCCGGGAAGCGCTCGACGTCCCTTCCGTGGTCGCAGCGGCGATCGGCCGTCCAGCGAGTGCCCCAATCGTGGCCCGTTCGCTCGACGCCCGCGTCGGCTCCCGGGCCACCGAGGGATCGATCGCGCACGGGGACCAGGACGGCGCCGGCCTCTGGGACGACCTCGAGGCACTCCTCGATCCGGAGTCCTTCGTCCCCCTCCTCGCCGAGGACACCGAGATCAAGACCTTCGAGATGCGGTGGGGCAACGACTACGCGATCGTCGCCCGACCCGACCACGCCCTGCACTACGAGGTGCAACCATGGGAGGCCGCGTTGATGCGGCGGATGGACGGCACGAACACGGCGGGCGCCTTGATCGTGGAGCGGATGCAGGAGGCGGGCGACCTGGACCCCGGCGCCGTGCTCGCCTTGATCCGATCCCTGCACGAGGACGGCTTCCTCGATCCCGCCCCGCCCAACGTCGGCGACATCGTCCGTGACCACCTCGATCGTGCCTCCAGCGCCAGACGGAAGCTCCGTGAGTTCACGCGGAGCCTGCGGCTGTCCTGGGACGGGGCCGAGGGGTTCGTGCGATGGGCCCACCGCGCGGGCGGGAAGCGGTTCTTCGGTCGGCCGGTCGTGATCGCCGGCGCGATCGTGGCGATCGCCGGTCTCGGGTGCTTCGTCGACGTCCAGCGATCGGGGCGCTTCGCGCTGTCCTCGACGCAGGCGCCGGGTGAAACGATCCTCTTCCTCGCGCTCGCGCTCTTCCTGACCTTCGCGCACGAACTTGGTCACGCGATGGCCCTCGTGCACTACCGGCGCCGCGTGCTCGGCGCGGGATTCTTCATCTTCTTCGGGTCGCCGGCGTTCTACGTCGACGCGTCCGACGGGCTGCTGCTGGAACGCCACCAGCGGATCGTGCAGTCGTTCGCCGGACCGTATGCCGAGCTCGTGCTCGCCGGGATCGCGTCGATCGTGATGTTCGCGTTCCCGGACACGGGAACCGCGGCCTTCCTCTATCGCTTCGCGCTGATCAACTACTTCGTGATCTTCATGAACCTGATCCCGCTGCTCGAGCTCGACGGCTACTGGATCTTCGCCGACCTGATCCAGGTGCCCGACCTGCGGCGCCGATCGCTGAACTTCCTGAAGGGTGACCTATGGCACAAGCTCGGCGCGCGGGAGCGGTTCAGCCTCCAAGAGACCGGGTTCGCGTTCTACGGCATCGTCGGAACGGCCTTCACGATCTTCTCCTTCTACACCGCGTTCTTCTTCTGGCGCGAGATCTTCGGTGGGCTGATCACGAGCCTGTGGGAAGGGGGGCTCGTGTCGCGAGTGCTCCTCATCCTGCTCGCGCTCGCCTTCCTCGGACCCATGATCCGAGGCGCCATCACGCTGCTGCGAACGATCTGGCGACAGGTCAGCATGCTCGTCGAGCGGGTGCGCTTCCGGTTCGAGCGATCGTGGCGGGTCGAGGCCGCAGCCCTGATCGATGCCTTGCCGGCGTTCAACGATCTGGATGAGGCGCTGCTCTCCGATCTCGCCGGCAGGGTCGAGGTGGTCTCCGTCGGCGACGGCCAGACGGTCTTCCGGCGCGGGGATCAGGCGGACGCGTTCTACGTCGTTCGATCGGGAGCGATCCGCATCGAGGACGAGCAGCCCGACAACGGCGACACCGTGGTGCTCACGACCCTCGGGCGGGGCGACGCCTTCGGCGAGCTCGGATTGTTGGGTTCCGCCCCGCGGGCGGCCACCGCGCGCGCCGACGGCCGCACGACGCTGTTCCGGATCGACAAGGCGGCGTTCGATCGCCTGTTGGCCGACGACATCACGGCGCCGACGTTCGCCCCGACCATGCAGGCGTACGCGGAGCTCCGTTCGCTGCCGGTGTTCCGGACGCTGTCGACGGCCGACCTCGCGTCCGTGCTCTCACACGGGTCGTGGCGAACGGCCGCACCCGGCGAGGTGCTGATCCGGGAAGGGGATCCCGGCGACGCGTTCTACGCGCTCGGAGCCGGTCGGGTCGATGTGATCCGCGAGGGCGAGGTCGTGGCAGCCCTCGGCCCCGGCGAGCACTTCGGAGACGTCGCGTTGCTCACGAACGCCCCCCGCAACGCCACCGTCGTTACACACACCCCGTCGCGGATCTTCCGGCTGGACCGCGAAGGGTTCCAGCGGGTCGTCGCCGAGACGCTTCGCCGCGGCCCGGTCGAGCGGGCCCCCGAACGGAACATGGAGCACTGAGGAGGATCGATGGTCTGTTGGCACTGTCGTCGCACGGCGGTTGGGTCATGCCGCTTCTGCGGCCGAGGCGTCTGCGAGGATCACGTGCAGGAGCAGCCCTACATCTTGGAGCTGTATCGAGGCGGCGAGATGACGCGTGCACTGGTGGTCGAGGACGCGTTGTTCTGCGGGGCATGCAACCCTCGCCCTGATCCCGTGGACCTCCCAGAGCTCGATGCGTGACGTACGTCACACCTGATGCGTGATGCCGAGCACCGCCGCCTCGTGACGGAAAGCACGGGGCCATTGTGACCCCGGCTACCGACGAGTTGCCCTGGTGGGGGTCATGATTCTCGCGTAGACGGGTCAACAGGGATCCGAGGAGCAGGAGGAGCAACGAGATGGCTGAGAAGAAGATCCAGCCGAAGAAGCCCGCTAGCGAAGAGCCGGCCGCGGGTGCCCGCAAGGCCGAGCCCGCCAGCAAGGTGACGTCGAGGCGCGTCCACCGTCGCGTGCACCGTCGCGTGCACCGTCGGGTGCACAAGGCCCTCTGATCAACCGAACTTCTCGCACCGAAGCCCGGGCTCGATGCCCGGGCTTCGTGCTTCCTTGCCCCGAGTAGCGTCGGGGCCGGCCCCGGGATACGCTGCAGGGGATGGCCACGACGAGTGTGAACGGCCTGCTGACCGCGATGGGGGCTGCCCCGATCCTCGGCGGTGTCGCGAAGAAGGACGTCGAGCAGCTCTCGAGGACAGGCAACGTCCGGCGCTTCCGTAAGGGGACCTACCTCTGCCATCAAGGCGATCCGTCGCCCGAGATCTATTTCTTGGTCGAGGGCCGCATCGAGATCAGCTCGTTCTCCCCCACCGGCACCCGGATCCTGCACGCGACCGTGGACACCCCACAGTTCCTCGGCGAGCTGGGGGTCCTCGGCAACCTCCCCCGCAGCGCCGACCTCCTGGCGATGGACGACTGCGACGTGTGGTCCGCACCGGGAGAGGACTTCGTCGGGTTCGTCACTGCCCAACCGAGCGCGGCACGCCAGCTGATGGCGGCGCTCGCCCGGCAGATCCAGGAGCATCAGGCCTTCGCCGACGACCTGCTGTATCTCGATCTCAAGGGTCGCGTGGCCAAGCGATTGCTCCAGATGGGTACTCCGTCGCTCGAGGACCTCCCTCCGGCGAACAGCAGCGTGCCCGCGCTGACGCACGCCGATCTGGCCAGTCTGTGCGGCGGCAGCCGCGAGAACGTCACCCGGATCATCACCGACCTGCAGCGACGGGGCCTCGTGAAGCGTGAAGGGCAGCGGTACGTGCTCAAGAAGCCCCAACAGCTCGCGAAGATCGCCGGCCTCTAGTCGGTCTCCGGCGCCGTCAGCCCCGGCACGTCGCGAACCGTCGCCATCCGAGCGGCCGGATCCACCGAGACGACGAACGCCTCAACCGCAGGGATCAACGTCTCGATGCCGTTGCCGTCCACGACCCGCCACAGATCGTGCGCCGGGTACTCGAGGACCTCCGCGATCGTGCCGAGCGAACGACCAGACTCCGTGGTGACGGCACATCCCTCCAGCTGGAACGTCCACCACTGGCCCTGGTGCAGCGGCGGGAGCCAGGACTCGGGGACGACGAGGGTGCCGCCCGCCATCGCCGCGGCCGTGGTCCGGTCATCGATCTCATCGAAGGTCACGAGCAGCCGGTCGCGATGCGGACGGATCGCACGGACCGTGAGCCGTCGGCCCTCGTCGTCGAAGACGACGGCACCGACAGCCCATCGATCGGGGTTGTCGGATCGATTCTCGACGGCGACCTCGCCGTGCACCCCGTGCGCCTTGGTGATACGGCCGACGACGATGGTCGGCTCGTCCACCTAGTCCTCGAAGTCGACCCGCGCCGCCAGGTTCTGGCGAGAGGCAGCAGCACGCACCACGGTCCTGATCGCCTTGGCGGTACGACCCCCGCGACCGATCACCTTGCCGAGCTCGCCGGGTGCGGCGGTCACGCGGAAGGTGGGGCCTCGCTCGTCGAACGATTCGGTGACACGAACCTCGTCGGCGTCATCGACGAGCTCACGACATAGGAACTCGACGAGCTCCTTCACCTCAGGCCTCGGTCGGCTCCTCGACGGCCTCGGTCGAGGTCTCTTGGGTCGAGGTCTCGTCGATGGAGGCCTCATCGGCCGCCGCTGTCTCGTCGTCGGAGGAGCTCGGCTCCTCATGCGCGGCGGCTGCCGGGGTCTCGGGCGGCGCGGGGGCCGAGGCAGTTGTCTCTGACGCGGCCGCCTTCGCCTGCGCCTTCTTCGAGAGCTTCTCCTTGGCGAGACGCTCGGGCTTGGCTGGCCCGGCCATCGCCGCGGCCTTGGGGCGCTCCGACACGAAGGTCTCCCAGATCCCGACCTTCTCCATCAGGTTTCGCACCTGGTTCGAGGGCTGCGCCCCGACGCGGAGCCAGTGCAGCGCGCGCTCGGGATCGATCTCGATCAAGGAAGGATCGTTCAGCGGCTGATAGCGGCCGATGTTCTCGATGAAGCGGCCGTCGCGGGGCGCGCGCTGATCCGCCACCACGACACGGTAGAAGGGGCGTCCCTTCGCCCCCATGCGCCGCAACCGGATCCTCGTCGACATCGCCGTTCCTTGCCTCTCGTTGCTATCTCGTCGGCATCTTCATGCCGGGTACGCGCTTGCCGCCCATCATCGTCCGCATCATCTTCCGCGCGCCCTCGAAGTCCTTGAGCAGTGCGTTGACGTCTGCGGTCGTGGCTCCGGCTCCGTTGGCGATCCGGAGGCGGCGAGACCCGGAGATGATAGCGGGTTCCCGGCGCTCCCGAGGCGTCATCGACAGGATGATCGCCTCGGCTCTCCCGAGCTCACCCTCGTCGACGGCGGCCGCCAGCTCCTTGATCCCCGCCTTACCCCCGGGCATCCCAGGCAGCATCTTCATGATGTCTTGGATCGGCCCCAGCTTGCGCATCTCGCGGAGCTGACCCAGGAAGTCCTCCAGGTTGAACTGCCCCGACAGCATCTGCTCGGCGGCTTTCGTGGCTGCCTCTCGGTCCACCGTGTCCTGGGCCTTCTCGATCAGCGTCAAGACGTCGCCCATCCCCAGGATCCGCCCCGCCATCCGGTCGGGGTGGAACGGCTCGAGGTCCTCCACCCGTTCCCCCGTGCCCGCGAAGAAGATCGGCTTGCCGGTCACCGCCGTCATCGAGAGGGCCGCGCCACCGCGCGCATCGCCGTCGAGCTTCGTCAGGATGAATCCGGTCGTATCGACGTCGTGCATGAACGCCCGCGCCTGCACCACGGCATCCTGCCCGGTCATCGCATCGCAGGCCATCACGACGTGGTGGGGCTTCGTCACGTCTTTGATCTTGCGCGCCTGTTTCATCATGTCGGGGTCGACGTGCAGGCGCCCGGCCGTGTCGATGATCACGACGTCGGCGCCCGTGCGTTGGGCTTCCTTCACCCCGTTCTTCGCGAGCCGGACCGGATCGCGGCCCTCCGACCACACCGGCACCCCGATCTCCCGGCCGAGGGTGCGGAGCTGCTCGACGGCTGCCGGCCGTTCGAGATCGGCCCCGATCAACAGCGGCCGGCGACCCGCTGCCTTCAGGTACCTCGCGAGCTTCGCGCTGGCGGTGGTCTTCCCCGAGCCCTGCACGCCGGCCAGCATCACGACCGCGGGGTTCGCCCCGGGCAACGTGAAGGGGACGTGCCGGCCGCCCAGGGTTGTCGTCAGCTCCTCGTCCATGATCTTCACGACCTGCTGCGCGGGCGTGAGGCTCTTCATGACCTCCTCGGACAGCGCACGGGCGCGGACGCGACCGAGCAGATCGTCGGCCACCTCGACCGAGACATCGGCCTCGAGCAGGGCCGTGCGGACCTCGGTCAGCGCGTTATCGACCTGCTTGGGATGCAGCTTGCCCCGGCTCCGGAGCTTGCGGAAGACGCCATCGAGGCGGTCGCTCAACGTGTCGAACATATGAAGGGATGCTGCCACGGCTGCGCGGCGGCGCCGCCTAGTGTATCGAGCGGGGATGGGTGAACCGGTGACGGTGCGGACCGAGCGGACGGCCGACGCGCTGCGGCTGGAGCGCGAACTCGTCTGGCTGCGCTGGCTCGTAGCAGCGTTCGGCGCCGCGCAGGTCGCGTTCACGATCCGCGACCGGAGTCACGATCCCGCGTTCGAGATGCCGCTGGCGGTGGCGCTCGTGATCGGATTGGCCCTCGGCAATCTCGCGATCTCCACGGCGGTCAGGCGGCCGATCGACGCCCTGCAGCTCCGCTCGATCGGCATCGCGGCCTTCATCCTGGACGCGGTCGTGATCTCCGGGTTGATCTGGCTCGTGCCGAGCGGCCCAGCTGATCCGGTGTGGGTCGTCGGCTACCTGATCCCCCTCGAGGGTGCCGCCCGCTGGGGGCTGCTCGGAGGCCTGCTCGGAGGCGCGGTGTTCCTCGGCGAGCAGGTCGTGCAAGAGGCAGCTCGGGCGCAGCTGGCGGTCGGCTCCCCGCAGGTCGCGTTCCGCGCGGGCATGGCCTTCGTCGTCGGTGCCGTCACCGGGTCGTTCGCATCATCGTTACGGCGGACCGCCGATGCCGCAGCAGACCGGGCGCATGAAGCGGCCGCGGCCGCCGCCCGTGCCGAGCTCGCGGCCACCCAGGCGGCGAAGGCGCAGGGCGAGGTCGCCGCGTTCCACGCGGCGGTCCTGTCCGATGCCCAACCAGAACGCCTCGCGGAAACGCTGCGTCTGGCCGCAGAGCGGGTCGCGACCGAGCTCGGGTGCGAGGCGCTCGGGTTGCTCACCCGATCGACGGGCGACGCGGGCGAGGACATCTTCTCTGCCGCCGGGGTCTACGGCGACCCGGGGTACCTGCTCGGCGACGAGCTGGCGCCCGTGTCGAGCCCGGTCGCCGCCGCGGCGACGGCGGGGACGACGGTCCTGGCAGACCACGACATCGTCGCGCCGATGCGGGTCCGCGGCGCGGTGGTCGGGGCGCTGCACGAACGTTTCGCGACCGAGGCACCCGATACCGCGAGCGTCGACGCGCTGCAGACGATCGCCGATCAGCTCGGTGTCACGCTGGAGGCCACGCGGCTCCGCGCCGAACAGGCTGCGATCGTGGCGCGGCTCACCGAGCTCGACGCGATGAAGACCGACTTCGTGGCGATCACGAGCCACGAGCTTCGAACCCCGCTGGCCGGGATCCGGGGCTTCGTCGACATGCTGACCCGCCGCGGCGACGCGCTCTCGAACGAGGAACGAGCGGAGTACCTCGAGATCGTCTTGACCCAGACCGACCGCCTGATCCGCATCGTGGACGATCTGCTCGTGGTCTCACGGATCGAGGGCGATGCCCTCGTGCTCGAGCCGGTCGAGGTGCACGTCCGGGGGGTGCTCGCGCAGGTGATCGGCGCGCTCGGAGACGAGGGCGATCGTGTGGAGCTCGACGAGTCGCCGGGGGCGCCCTCCACCCTCGTGCTCGACCCCAACCGCTTGATCCAGATCCTCACCAACCTGACGCACAACGCAGTGAAGTTCTCGCCCGAGGACGCGACGGTCCGGATCCGATGGTCGGCTCCCGCGGAGGGAACCGTCGTCTTCGAGGTGATCGACCGCGGCCCCGGCATCCCCGAGCACGAACAGGACCTCATCTTCGAGCGGTTCCGCCAGCGCGGCGACCACCGTTCCCACACGGAAGGCTTCGGGCTGGGCCTCTACATCACGAAGCTGCTCGCCGAGGCGATGGGTGGCTGGCTCGACGTGGAGTCCGCGCCCGAGGCGGGCGCGACGTTCCGCGTCACGCTTCCCACGACCCGTCCCCTGCCAACACCTGCTCGACCGTCCGCAACAGCGCGATCGGACTGAACGGCTTCGTGAAATACTCGTCGGCGCCGAGTCGCAGCGCCGCCGCTCGGCCCTCCTCCCCCGTCGCCGTGACGACGATGATCCGGCCGGTGAATCCGGGGTCCGCCCTGGCGGTTGTGAGCACGTCGGCGCCGGTGACGCCGGGGATGTTCAGATCCAGGAACAGCAGATCCGGCGGGCGCTCGCGGATCGCGGCGAGCGCGGTCTGACCGTCGGCTGCCTCCTCGATCAGGAAGCCCTCGCCCTCGAGCACGAGCCGCATCGCCTCGCGCATCGTCGGGTGGTCCTCGACGATCAAGATGCGCCGCTGCATCACCCTCACCCCAGCAACCGGTCGGCGAACGACTCGGGGTCGAAGGGTCGCAGGTCGTGCAGCTCCTCACCGACGCCGACGAACCGGATGGGCAGGTCGAGCTCCTCGCGCACCGCCAGGAGCACGCCCCCCTTGGCCGAGCCGTCGGTCTTCGTGAGCACCACGCCCGTGAGGTCCACGGCCTCGGTGAACGCGCGCGCCTGGGCGATCCCGTTCTGTCCGGTCTGCGCATCGAGCACGAGGAGCGTCTCCGTGACGTTCGCCCCGGCCTTCGCGATCACACGCTTGACCTTCTGCAGCTCTGCCATCAGCGGTTGCTTCGTGTGGAGGCGCCCGGCGGTGTCGACCAGCAGGACGTCGACGCCGCGCGCTTTCGCAGATGTGACGGCGTCGAACGCGACGGCACCGGGATCGGCGCCGCGATCCTGCGCGACGAGCTGCGCGCCGGCGCGGTCTGCCCAGATCTCGAGCTGCTCGCCGGCGGCGGCCCGGAACGTGTCGGCCGCCGCGAGGCTCACCCGCTTGCCGTCGGCCACCAGCAGCGCCGCCAGCTTGCCGATCGTCGTGGTCTTGCCGGAGCCGTTCACGCCGACGACCAGGATCACGTCGAGGTCGCCACCGTCGAGGTCGACAGGTCGCGACGGGCCCAGGATCGCGAGGACCTCGGTCCGCAAGAGGTGCACCGGGTCCGCATCGGGGGTGAAGCGCGCGCGGATCCGGGTCGTGAGATCGGCGGTCGCGCGTGGGCCGACGTCGGCCTTCAGCAGCAGGTCCTCGAGCTGTGCCCACGCGTCGCCGTTCGCGGAACCGAACAGCGATCGGACCCGAGCACCGAGGCCGGCGGAACCGAACCCGCCGCCGGAGGTGATGGTCGCCGGCGCGGAGGCAGGACGCGGCGCCGGGACCGATGGCGCGGAGGTCCGGCCGCGCCACACGAACACGGCCACGATCGCGACCACGACGACAACGACGGCGATCCACACGACCGGGGACATGGGAGGTCAGCCTACCGGAGGCGTCGTGAGCGCTTCGACGGCGGGCACGGTGAGCGCGGGAGCGGCGTCCGCCTGCTCCTCGAGGCGTTGCGCCACGACCTTGGTGGTTCCGTCGGTGTTGAGCGAGATGCCGTAGAGCATGCCAGCGATCTCCATCGTGCGCTTCTGGTGCGTGACGATGAGCACCTGCGAGGCCGCGGCGAAGCCCTCGATCAGCCGGAGGAACCTGTGCAGGTTGACGTCGTCGAGCGCGGGCTCCACCTCGTCCATCAGGTAGAAGGGTGAGGGCCGCGCGGTGAAGATCGCGAACAGGAAGGCGAGGGCTGTGAGCGAGCGCTCGCCGCCGGACAGCAGGGAGATCCGCTTCACGCGCTTGCGGCCGGGGCTCGCCTCGATCTCGATGCCGGACTCGAGGGGGTTCGCCGGGTCGGTGAGCACCAATCGGCCCTCCCCTCCGGGGAAGAGTTCCCCGATGAGCCGCTCGAACTCGAGGGCGACGTCGCGGTAGGCGGAGGTGAACGTCTCGGTGATCTGCCGGTCGATCTCGGCGATCACCTCGAGGAGGTCGCGGCGCGCCTTCCGGACATCATCGAGCTCGCGCTGCATGAAGTCGTAGCGTTCCTGCATCGACTCGAGCTCGCCGGTCGCGAGCAGGTTCACCCGACCGAGCAGCGCCAGTCGACGCTGCACGAGCTCCTGGCGTTTCTCGATCGTCTCGACGGAGTCCTCGTCGGTCAGGGCGGCGACGAGCTCGGCTGGATCTGCCTGGAAGCCTTCTCGCAGCAGCCGCTCCGCCTCGGCGATCCGGCGCTCGATGTCGCCGCGCGCCCGGTCGTCCTCCTCGTAGCGCTGGCGAAGCTCATCCAACGCCGTCGAGGCGTCGCGCCAGCTCTTGTTGACGGCGGCCTCGCGCTCGGCGGCCTCGCGCTCGGCGGTCGCGGCGGCGTCGCGCGCCTCGGCGGCCGCGGCGAACGCGGCGTCGGCGGTGGCGACCGCCGCTTCGGCCTCCGTGCGCGCCGCCTCGGCAGCGGCGAGGTCCTCGCGCAGGCGGACCGGGTCGTGCGCGGCGAGGGCGTCGCGCTCGTCGCGGAGCTCGATCACCCGATGGTCCGCGCTCACCCGTTCCCGACGAAGCGTCTCGACCGCGACACGCGCATGGACCGGCGCTTGTGGCAACGGCGGGAGCTCGGGGATCTCCGCGTCGACGCTCGGCCCCATCGCGGTCAATCGCTCCTGCGCCGCGGCGGCCGACTCCGCGAGCGCCGCGACACGCTGGGCGAGCAACTCCTCTTCTTTGTGCATGGCGGCGAGCTCACGCTCGGCGAGCGTCAGGCGCTCGGCGGCGTCGGTGATGTCGGCATCGGCCGCGTCGATCTGTCCATGCAGGAAGTCGACCTCTCCGGCGATCTCCTCGAGCCGGGCCGCGCGTGGTCGAAGCTGCTGCTCCGTGGCGGCGAGGTCGTGCGCCAGGACCTTCAGCTCGGCCACGATCTCGCGCAGGCGGCCGTCGGCCTCCTTCGCGGTGTGGATCACCGCCGGGCCGACGAGGAGGCCTTCGGGAGTGACGAAGGAGGCGCCGGGATGCTCCCGTTGCTTGTGCGCGGCCTCTTCCACGTCGCGGACGAGGTAGACGTCGCGGAGTACGGTCGAGACGATGCCACGGGCCGCGGGCTCTGCCTCGACCGCAGCGAGCAACTTCCGCTCACCGGGAAGCCCCAACGGGACGGGACCGCCCGCCGCGATCGCCAAGATCGCGCCGTCGCCACCGGGCGCGTCGACGAGCGCTCGGTCACCATCCTCATAGACAACGGCGTCGGCGAGCGGACCCAGCGCCGACGTGAGCGCACGCTCGAGCCCGGGCTCGACGCGCACAAGATCGTGCAGCAGTCCCACGGCGCGACCTTTGTGGCCCGCGAGGAACCGGGACCCGGGTGTCTCCTCGATGTCACGGCGGCGGGCGTCCAACAGGTCCTTGCGCGCCTGCATCCGCACCCGCGCCTCGGTGAGCTGCTCGATACGATCAACGAGGGAGCGCCGCTCGTCCTCGAGCTGGCGCTGCTTCTCCGACAACGGCGCCGTCTGCCCGTCTCTCTGCTCGATGTCGGCTTCGATCTCCCCGCGCGCGGCCTCGGCGGCTTCGATCCGCCCGCGCACGTCGGCCAGCGTCGTCTCCAGGCGCTCGCGCTCGTGGAGTGCCGTCTCGAGCGTGCGGCCGATGGCTTCGGACTCGGCGCGGCGACCCGCGGCCTCCTCGCCGATCCGTCGCCGCCGCTCCTCGATCTGATGGCGGTCGTCTTCGGCCTGTCGGTACACGCCCTCCGCGATCTCGAGCTCGGCCTCCACCCGGACCAGCTCCTCGACCACCTCGCCGACCTTGGCCTCGAGCCGCGCGAGCTCGGCCGTGACCGTGTCCATCCGCGCCGCTCGTGTCGCCTCGCCGGCGAGGGCCTGACGTGCCTGCGTCTCGCGATCGACGGCGCTCCGGTACGAGCTTTCGGCGTGTTCCCGATCGAACGACACGGCTCGGAAGCCCCGCTCCGCGTCGGCGAGGGCGCGCGTCGCGGCTGCGCGGGCGTCCGCGCCGGCGAGCACCTCCTCGTCGAGCGCGTCCAGCTGCTCGCGCGCGGCCCGTCGCGCGTCCAGCCCTTCGTCCCAGCCACCCGCGCGGCGATCGCGCTCCCGGAGCAACGCCCGGAGCCGCGCCGCCGCCAGCGTGCGCGCGAGCTCGTCGGCCTGTGCGGTCAGCTGCTCGTGCTTCTTCGCCGACTCGGCTTGCTGCTGCAGTGGCTTCAGCTGCCGGCGCAACTCGGTCAGCACGTCTCCCAGGCGGAGCAGGTCCTGGTCGAGCCCCGCCAGCTTCCGTTCGGCCCGCTCCTTGCGCCGGCGATGCTTCGCGACGCCGGCGGCCTCCTCGATGTACTTACGCCGCTCCTCGGGGCGAGCGAGCAGCACCTCCTCGAGCTGGCCCTGTCCCACGACGGTGTGCAACGCGCGGCCGATGCCCGATTCCGAGAGGAGCTCCTGCACGTCGAGCAGGCGCACCACCTGGTTCCCGATCCGGTACTCCGACTCGCCGCTGCGGAAGATCGTCCGGCTGATCTCGATCTCCGACATCGGCACGGGGATCTTCTCGGCGGTGTTGTCGATGACGAGCTTGACCTCGGCCATGCCCAGCGCAGGGCGCGAAGGCGTTCCCGCGAAGATCACATCGGCCATGTGCCCGCCGCGGAGCGCCCGGGCGCCTTGCTCGCCCAACGCCCAGCTGATCGCGTCGACCAGGTTGGATTTTCCCGAACCGTTTGGTCCGACGATCACCGAGGCACCGGGGACGAACTCCAACACGGTTTTGTCCGCGAACGACTTGAACCCGCGGATCGTGATCGAGCGGAGGAACATCGCGCGGATGCTAACAGGCATGTGATTCTCCGAAGGGGAAGCGCGCCGATCCCACTATCGCCGCTGGTCAGCGGCGGTGTCTAGCCCGAGATGACGAACCCGGTGAGCCCCTGGGGCGCCTCGTCGAAGACGTCGACGTGCTCGACCCGAGCCATCGGCGGACCCTCCCGGCACCACGCCGTCATCGCTTCCACCGCAGCGGGCTCGCCTTCGAACACCGCCTCGACAGACGCGTCGGACGAGTTGCGGACCCACCCGTGCACGCCGAGCCTCGTCGCCTCCCGCGCACAGCTCGCTCGGAAGAACACGCCCTGCACCCGCCCGGAGACGCGGATCCGCCGGCGCGCGGTCAGCTCTGGCACTGCGGGCAGAAGAACGAGCTGCGCTGCGAGATCTTGACCACCTGGATCGGGGTCCGGCACCTGCGACAGGGCAGACCGGCCCGCCCGTAAACCTTGAGCTCGTTCTGATAGGACCCCGGCTCGCCGAACAGGTCGAGGTAGGCCTCGTCCTCCAACGTCGTGCCGCGCAGCTTGATCGCCTCCTGCAGCACCTCTTGGATCGCACGGTAGAGACGACGGACCTCTTGGGAGGACAGCGTGTTGCTCATCCGGTCGTAGCGGAGCCCCGCACCGAACAGCACCTCGTCGGAGTAGATGTTGCCGAGGCCGCTGATGAACTTCTGGTCCATCAGCAGTTGCTTCATCTTCGCGGCCTTCTCGGCGAGCAGGTATTGGAAGGCCGGCCACGTGAAGACCTGGTCCAGCGGATCGATCGCGATGTGCTGGAGGTCCTTCACCTTGCCCATGTCATCGGGAGACACCACGAAGAGCTCCCCGAAGGTGCGCGGATCGACGAAGCGCAGGTCACCGCCCTGCTGGAACGTGACGACCACGTGCGTGTGCGGGGCAAGCGCCAATCGGCCGTTCCCTCGTTGGAACCGCCCGCTCATCCCGAAGTG
>Ga0134127_10000680_pt1 | contig 29132 bp, 28 predicted proteins | sample KB31753_FD_96459 | JGI IMG/M metagenome (GOLD analysis project Ga0134127, IMG submission 96459) | Terrestrial soil microbial communities with excess Nitrogen fertilizer from Kellogg Biological Station, Michigan, USA - KB3-175-3 | ecosystem: Environmental > Terrestrial > Soil > Unclassified ... | reverse complement strand
TGCCGAGGAAGACGCCCTTGGCATTGACGTCCATCACGCGATTCCAGTCCTCCACGCGGGTATCTTCGAGCCGGCCGGCGCCGCCGATCCCGGCATTGTTGACCAGGATGTCGAGCCGTCCGAAGCGGCTCCCGGCCGTCGCCACTCCGCGCGCCCAGTCGCTCTCGCTGGTGACGTCGAGGGGAACGAAGAGCGCCTGGCCACCCGCGGCGGCGACCTCGGCCTCGACGCGACGCCCCTCGGCCTCGAGCAGGTCGCCGATGACGACGCGCGCGCCCTCCCGGACGAAGAGCCGCGCGATGGCGGCGCCGATCCCGCGCGCGCCCCCGCTGATCAGGGCCACCTTCCCGGCGAGTCTCACCGGGGGCGCGTTCAGCCGGAGGGTGTCCGGGCCAGGGCGGCCCGCACCGACTCGACCACCTGGTCCAGATCGTAGGGCTTGCCGATGATCTCGAGGGCGTCCGTCTCACCGACCATCCGATCGAGGGCGGGTTTGTTGGTGGTGGTGATGACGAAGGGGCGGCTCTTCACCGGCTCTGCGCTGCGGACCAGACGGAGAAACGTCCAGTTGGCGTCGTAGGGCGGGGAGATGTCGTAGACGATCACCGCCGGGCCATGATCCTGGATGAAGGCGATGAGGTCGAGATTGCCGCTCTTCACCTCCGGGATATGACCAATGACGGTCTGGAAGCCTTGGGTCTCCAGCGCCGTGCGGAGCAGGTCCACGGTGTCGGAGCTGGAGTTGAACACCGCGATGATGGGCTTTCGCGCCCCGTGTGCCGCGGTTGAATCAGGAGGCTCGCGATCGCCTGCTCGGTCCGCCATCCGGGAGAGACTATCGTGTTCGCCCGGCGCTGTCCAGAGACGGACGTCGCGAGACGGGCTCATCCTGCGCGGCCCGCCAGGCTCGCGACGATCGCGGTCAGCTCGTCGGGATCCACCGGCTTGGAGACGTGGATGTTGAATCCGGCCATGAGGCTCCGGATCCGATCTTCCGGCCGGCCGAACGCGGTCAACGCCACCGCCGGCGTCTTTCCTCCCCGCTCCGGAGAGAGCGCGCGGATCTTGCGGATCAGCGTATAGCCATCCTCGCCCGGCATCTCGATGTCGGATACCAGCACGTCCGGCAGCCAGCGCTCGAGCGTCCGAAGCGCCTCGTCCGCCGTCACCGCGCCTCGGGCTTCTCCCCCCGCCTGGGCCAGCACCTCCTGCACCAGCTCCACCGCGGCGGAATCGTCATCGACCACGAGGATACGCACGCCGACGAGGGAGGGACGGTCCGGGGGCCTGGTCTTGGCCTGCGCCACCGCCTGCTCGCGCATGCCGGCGACCATCAGGGGCAGCTTCACGACGAAGGTCGCGCCCTGCCCTTCGCCCGCGCTCTCCACGAAGACGCTGCCGCCGTGCAGCTCGGCGATGTGCCGGACCAGCGCCAAACCGATCCCGAGCCCTCCGTGCGCCCGGGTGCGCGTGCTGTCTCCCTGGCGCAGGCGGTCGAAGATGTAGGGCAGGAGCTCCGCGCTGATACCCTGTCCCGTATCGCTCACCACGATCTCCACGTGCGATTTCACCTGCTGCAGCTTGACGAGGACGCGGCCATCCCTGGGGGTGAACTTGACGGCGTTGTAGAGCAGGTTCCACACCACCTGCTGAAGCCGACCGGGATCGCCGCTCACCTGCGCCCCCGGCGAGTCCAGGACCGACTGGAGCTGAATGCCCTTCGCCTCCGCTCCCGGCCGCACGGCGTCGAGCGCCTCGACGATGACGTCCAGGACATTGACGGGCTGCACGGCCAGTCGCATCCTTCCGCTCACCACGCTCGACATGTCCAGGAGATCGTCGACGAGCCGGACCTGAACGTTCACGTTGCGGAGGATGATCTCGACCGCCCGGCGTGACTGCTCCGCGCCGAGCTGCCCCGCCTCGAGAAGCCTGGCCCACCCCGACACCGCGTTGAGCGGGTTCCGGAGCTCGTGAGACAGGGTCATGAGGAACTCGTCCTTGGCCCGGTTCGCCGCTTCGGTGTCGCTTCGCGCCGCTTCGCGGTCGCGCTGCAGGCCCGCGCCGTCGAGCGCCAGCGCCACCTGACTCGCCATGACCTCCGCGGTCCGGACGTCCACGCGGTCGTAGGGCTCGACCGACTCCGTCCTCGCGAAGGTGAGGGCGCCCAGCACGCGGTCGCGGGCGGTCAGCGGCAAGACGATCCACGCTTGCGGCCGCAGCTGCTGGAGGGCCCGGAGCTGATCCGCATTCTGGGCCTCCGCCATGAGGTCCGCCTCGCTGGCCCGGGACACGAGGACGAGCCGGCCCGAGCTGATGGCCGAGCGCACCCCGACGGGCGCCTCGTACACCAGGGTCTCCTTGGTCGCATCGCGATGCGCGTACGCCGCGCGGCTGATCGTTCCGTCCTCGCCCACGAGGTCGAGGGCGCACAGGTCGCCGAGCGCGGGGACGGCGACGCGGACGAGCCGCGGGAGGGTGCGCTCCCGATCCAGAGTGGATGCGAGGAGGGCGCCCACCTCGGCGAGCATGGACATGCGGCCGTCCAGGGAACGTCGTGAGGGACTCATTCGATAGGCTGAAAGACGCGAGCAATCGGGATGCCGACTCCTCGGAGGGGGTGCCGCCTCCGAACTGATTGAATTTCAAGTAAAGACAGAGCCTCGGGAGTGGCGGCCGGGAAGATTCGACCGCGTAAAATGGGGGCCTTGCCGTCCGGGGCCCTCCCAGGGTACGGTCTGGGCGTCGTCGATGTCCTTCGTACCCGGCGTTCCCACAGGCGTTTCGAACGGAGGAGCAAGTCCATGAAGCCATTCGCGCGTCGCCTCCCGAAGGTATTGCCCCTCCTGCTCGTCGTGCTCCTGGCGCTGCCTGTCTCGGGCTGGGCCCAGGCCAAGCCCGACCTCACCATTGCCCTGTCGAGCTTCTCCACCGAGACGCTCGATCCGGTGCTGGCCGGCCACCTGGTCAAGTACTACCTGTCCATGATGTTCGACTATCTCGTGGGCACCACGCCGGACGGCGTGCCGTCGAAGGACGGCGGCCTGGCCATGCGCTGGGAGAGCTCGCCCGACCAGAAGCGCTGGACGTTCCATCTGCGCAAGGGCGTCAAGTTCCACAACGGCGACGACGTGACGTCGGAGGACGTGAAGTTCAGCCTCGAGCGCGCGGCGGGGAAGCGCTCCACCACCGGCTATGCGGGCTTGCTGCGCACCATGGTGGCGAGCATCGAGACGCCGGCGCCCGACCGCGTGGTGATCGTCACCAAGGACCCCACCCTCATCGTCCCGAACTATCTCTCGCGCGCGCTCTCCACCGAAGGCATGGTGCTGCCGAAGAAATACATCGAGGCGGTCGGAGACGACGCCTTCGGGCGCAAGCCGGTGGGCAGCGGGCCCTACAAGTTCGTGGAGCAGGTGACGGGGTCGCATATCCGGCTCGCCGCGGTGGACAATCACTGGCGGATCGGCGCGCCGAAGTACAAGAACATGGTGTTCCGGCTGGTGTCCGAGGAAACCACGCGGATCGCCTTGCTGCGGCGCGGTGAGGTGGACGTCACCGAGGTGAGTCGCGAGCGCGTCAAGGAGCTGGAGAAGGAGAGCTATCCCATCCACTTCCGCCGGGAAGAAGCCGTCCTCACCATGTGGTGGATCCTGGGGCCGGACGGCATGGTTCCGCCCATGAAGGACAAGCGGGTCCGCGAGGCCATGAACCTCGCGGTGGACCGCGCGGAGATCGCGCAGTCCATCTTCGCGGGCAGCGCCGAGCCCGCTCCCATTCCGCTGGGACTGTCGTGGTCGTTCAAGGAGATCGGCCTCAAGGTCACCCCCGACATGCAGTATCCCTATGACCCCGCGCGCGCCAAGAAGCTCCTGGCCGACGCGGGAGTGGGCGGCGGCTTCAGCCTCGATACCTATGCGTATCAGCTCCCCGGGCTGCCCGAGGGCAAGGCCTTCGCGGAGGCGGTGAGCGGCTACTGGGAGAAGATCGGGATCAAGGTCAAGCTGATCCCGGTGGACTATCCGGCCTTCCGCAAGAACTGGGTGGACCGGAAGACGCCGGGCTCGATCGGCTACTTCAATATCGCCAACCGGGACTGGATGGGCACCTTCGCCCTGCTCGAGAAGCAGGCCTACTCGCCGTCCAAGCCCACCGATACCGTGAACGATCCCGAGGTGGACGGGATGCTCGCCCAGGTGATGAAGCAGACCGACCGGGAGAAGATCAACGCGCTGATGCGGGGCGTCTACACGCGGATCCGCAGCGAGCATCTCGGCATGCCCATCGTGTACCTGCACTCGCCGTACGCGGCGTCCAAGAAGCTCGGGAAGTGGAATCCGGGGTCGGTCATGTACGATCTCTTCTTCGACGAGCTCGCTTCCGGGAAGTAGGCGACCGTCGCGGCTTGATTCGCTTCGTCGTCTCGCGGGTGCTGCAGTCGCTGGTGGCCCTGGCCATCCTGTCGGTGGTCGTCTTCGTCCTGGCCAGGGCCACCGGCGATCCCCTCCAGCTCATTCTCCCCATGTCGGCGACCCCTGAAGAGTATGCCGAGGCCCGCCACTATCTCGGCCTGGACCGCCCCTACGTCGAGCAGTACCTCTCCTTCGTGGGCCGCGCCGTCACGGGGGACTTCGGCAACTCCCTGCGCGCCCGCCGGCCGGTGATCGAGCTCATCCGGGAGCGCCTGCCGAACTCCCTGCGCCTGGCCGCCTTCGCCATGGGAATCTCGCTCTCCATTGCCTTTCCCCTGGGAATTCTCGCCGCGGTGAAGAAGGGGACCGGGCTCGACCGGACGGCGCAGGTGATCGCCGTGCTCGGGCAGTCGCTGCCGACCTTCTGGGTGGCCATCGTGCTGGTGGAGGTGGTGGCGGGGCGCCTCCAGTGGCTGCCCGCCGGCGGCAATCAGGGCTTCACCAGCTATGTCCTGCCCGGCTTCACCCTGGGCTGGTTCGTGGTGGCGGGCATGATGCGCCTCCTGCGGTCGGGCATGCTGGAGGTCCTGGACTCGGAGTACGTCAAGCTCGCGCGGGTGAAGGGCGTGGTCGAGCATCGCGTGGTCTGGATGCACGCGCTCAAGAACGCGCTCATCCCGGTGGTGACCTTCGCGGGCATCTACTTCTCCATCCTGGTCACCACCGCCATCGTGGTGGAGACCGTGTTCGCCTGGCCGGGCCTGGGCCGGCTCGCCTATGAGGGCATCAGCTCGCGCGACTTTCCCGTCATCCAGGCGGTGGTGCTGACCACCGCCGCCATCGTGGCGGTGGTGAACCTCAGCGTGGACTGTCTCTACGCCGTCATCGACCCGCGGATTCGCCATGCCCGCTGAGCCCCTCGCCGACCGCGCGCTGCCCCTGCCGGACGTCGCGGCGCGGCCGGACCCGGCGGCGCGCGGGCGCCGCCTGCCGGTGGTGTCGCTCGGGATCATCACGATCTTCGTGCTGGTGGCGATCCTGGCGCCCCTGCTCAGTCCCGGCGATCCGGGGGAGCAGTCGCTGCGGAACCGTTTCAAGCCGCCGGTGTGGATGGAAGGCGGGTCGTCCCGGCACCTCCTGGGCACGGATCGGCTGGGGCGAGACATGCTCTCACGCATCGTCTGGGGCTCGCGCGTGTCCCTGACCGCGGGCGTGGTCACGGTGCTCCTGGCCAGCGCCTTCGGGGCCGCGGTGGGGCTGGTGGCCGGCTATCACGGCGGAACGGTGGACGCGGTGCTGATGCGCGTCACCGACGCGACGATGTCGTTCCCGGTGATCCTCCTCGCGCTGATCCTCGCGGTGACGGTGGGGCCGAGCTTCACCAATGTGGTGGTGGCCATCGCGGTGATCCTCTGGGCCCGGTACGCGCGCGTGATCCGGGGCCAGGTGCTGACCCTCATGGGCCTCGACTTCATCGCCCAGGCCCGCATCGCGGGGGCGGGCGCCTGGCGCATCATCACCCGCCACCTCTTCCCCAACACGCTCAATACCCTGGTGGTGCTGGTGACGCTCCAGATCGGCTACGTGATCATCGTGGAGGCGTCGCTGTCCTTCCTCGGCGCCGGCATCCCTCCGCCCACGCCGGCCTGGGGCTCCATGATCTCCGAGGGGCGCGAGTTCGTGACGAGCGCCTGGTGGGTGTCCGGCCTCCCAGGCCTCGCCATACTGCTGGTGGTCCTCGCCTTCAACCTGCTGGGAGACTGGCTGCGCGACACGCTGGATCCGAAGCTTCGCCAGCTCTGAGCGCGTCGCCGCCCGTGTCCGTCCCCGTCATCGAGGTTCACGATCTCCGCACCCACCTGGTGACGCGCTGGGGCACCATCAAGGCGGTTGACGGCGTGTCCTTCAGCGTGGCGGAGGGCGAGACCCTGGGGCTGGTGGGCGAGTCCGGCTCCGGAAAGAGCATGACCTGCCTGAGCCTCGTGCGGCTGACGCCGCGGCCCGCCTCGCACATCGTGGGCGGCTCGGTGCGCCTCGACGGCGACGAGCTCACCACCAAGACCGAGGCCGAGATGCAGCGGATCCGCGGACGGAAGATCGCCATGATTCTCCAGGACCCGATGAGCTCGCTCAACCCCGTGTTCTCGGTCGGGATGCAGGTGCGCGAGCCGCTGGCCATGTACCACGGCCTGCGCGGCGCCACCCTGACCGAGCGGGCCGCCGCGCTGCTCGCCTCGGTACGGATCCCGTCCCCGGCGGCGCGGCTGCGCGCGTTTCCCTATCAGCTCTCCGGCGGCATGCGCCAGCGCGTGGTGGGGGCGATGGCCATTGCCGCGCCGCCGCGTCTCCTCATCGCCGACGAGCCCACCACCAGCCTCGACCTCACCATCCAGGCCCAGTATCTGGGACTGCTGGAAGAGCTGCAGGACCGGCACCGTCTCGCCATGATCTTCATCACGCATAACCTCGGCATCGTCTCGCGCATCTGCGACCGGGTGGCGGTGATGTACGCGGGCCGCATCGTCGAGGCGGGGCCGGTGCGCCGGATCTTCACCGCCCCCGCGCATCCGTACACGCAGGCGCTCCTCGAGTCGATTCCCCGGCTCGGTGCCCGGACCGAGCGCCTCACCGCCATCGAGGGGCAGCCACCCGATCTCGCCCGTCTTCCCGGCGGTTGCTCGTTCGCGCCCCGGTGCCCGCAGGTGATGGACCGCTGCCGCACGGAAGCGCCGCCGGAGTTCGAGGCGGGACCGGGCCAGGTGAGCCGCTGCTGGCTACGGGCGCCCGCCGGCGGATGATGAGCCCCGCCGCCCCGCTCCTCGAAGCCTCCGGCCTGGTGAAGCATTTCTCCGTGCGGCGCGGCCTCATGGGCTGGTCCACCGCGGTGGTGCGCGCGGTGGACTCCGTCTCCTTCACGATCGGGTCGGGGACCACGCTCGGGCTGGTGGGCGAGTCGGGCTGCGGCAAGACCACCACCTCCAAGATGGTGCTCGGGCTGGAGCGGCCCACCGCCGGCGTCATCCGCTTCGAGGGCGCCGACGTCTCCAGCCTCGACAGCGCCGGGCTCCGGCGCTACCGGCAATCAGTCCAGGCGGTGTTCCAGGATCCCTATGCCTCGCTGGACCCGCGCATGCGCGTGGGGAAGATCATCGCGGAGCCGCTGGTGATCAACGAGCGGCGCGGGGCGGCCGAGCGCCGCCGGCGCGTGCAGGAGCTCCTGGATCTAGTGGCGCTGCCCGAGCGCTCGGGGGTGCTCTACCCGCACGAGTTCTCGGGCGGGCAGCGCCAGCGCATCGCCATCGCCCGCGCGCTCGCCCTGTCCCCGCGCCTCATCGTGCTGGACGAGCCGGTGTCCGCGCTCGACGTGTCGATTCGCGCGCAGATTCTCAACCTGCTGCGGGACATCCAGAAGCGGCTGGGGGTGGCGTATCTCTTCATCGCCCACGACCTCGCCGCGGTGGCCCACATGAGCCACACCATCGCGGTGATGTATCTGGGCAAGATCGTGGAGATGGGGGACGCGGCGGCGGTCGCGATGGCGCCCCAGCACCCCTACACGCGGGCACTCTTCGCGGCGGCGCTGCCCATCGATCTGGATCGGCCGCGGGAGATCACGCTGGCGGGGGAGGTGCCGAGCCCGATGGCGCCCCCGGGGGGCTGCCGCTTTCACCCGCGCTGCCCGCTCGCCATGCCCCGATGCGCGACCGAGGAGCCTCTGCTCCAGACGGCGAGTGGCCGGCTCGTCGCCTGCCATCTATTCGACTAGGGCCCGACTAGAGCTCGACCCGCGGCACGCGGCTGGACTCGAGCGCGGCCTTCATGGTGGCGATCTCATCATCCGAGGGCGGCAGCACCGGCGGCCGCACCAGGGCGCTCCGGAAGAGCCCGCGCATGGCCATGCCCACCTTCATTCGCGCGTGCGCGTCGCCCGACGGCTCGCCGGCCCCGTACACCGCTTCCTTGACGGGCCAGATGAGATCGTTGAGCTCGCGCGCCCGCGTCAGGTCATCCGCCTGCATGGCCTCGAGGAGCGCGTTCGTGAGCTCCGGGATGAGGCTCGCGCAGCCCACCAGCGTGCCGTCCAGCCGGTGCACGAAGGTGGGGAAGAGGTACTCGTCCATGCAGTTCAGCAGCGAGACATGGGGCGCCTCGGCGCGGAGCGCGCGGATGTCGCGCTCGTACTTGCCGAGGTCGCGCTCGCCCATCTTGAAGCCCTTGACCTGGGGCAGGCCCGCCAGCCGTGTCATCAGCCTGGTGGAGTACGACACCTTGGTGTTCGCCGGATACACGTGGACGATGATGTCCAGCCCGCTCTCCGCGCCGATGGCCTTGAAGTACTCGTACACCGCGTCTTCCTTCACCCCGAAGCGCAGCCACATGTGACACGGCATCACGTCCACGGTGTCGGCGCCGGCATGGGCGGCCGCCTTGGCATGCGCGATGGCCTCGAAGGTGCCCTCCGAGCACACCGCGGACACCACGCGCACCCGGCCTCGCACCGCCTCGGCGACCACCCGGGTGACCTCGGCCCGCTCCTCGGGCAGCAGCGACCCGACCTCGCCGGTATGGCCATTTGTCATGACCGCGGTCACACCGGCGCAGCCGGCCAGCCAGCGGGCGAAGCGGGCCAGCCCGTCGCCGTCCAGCTTGTAGTCGTCCCGAAACGGGATGGCCATCGCGGGAATGACGCCACGGAACGCTCGGTCGCCGGTCATGAATGAGTCCCCCCGCCGTGACCCTACCCGACTATCCGGCGCGGGGTCAATGCGTTCACCGGCGCGATCGGGCATCCGGTCAGGCTCCCAACATTTCTCGGGCGCCAACCCTGCGAAGCGGTGGTACAGTGACTGGGCTCACGTCGCTAAGTCCTCATCGTGTCGTCGTTCTTCCGGCGCGTTCGAGTGGCACGACATCCGCATATCACTCGAACCATGGGAGATCCGACATGACCTCGACCGAGCTGGCGTCCTACGTGCTGTTGCTCTCGCTTCCCTTGTGGCTGCTCGTGGAGCAGCTGATTCACCTGCGGACCGGGTACCGGAAGGGCCGGCGTGACCCCGCCGGACGGCCCGCTGGACAGGTCCCGTCACCCTCCCTGTCCGAGGCTTTGCGCTCCGGCCAAAAATGATATGGTGTGGCCCTCCCCGCGGCGCCGCGACCATGTGGCCGCCGCCGCGGAGCTTCCTGCGTCATCACGTCTGAGACGCCGACAGGAGGAGCGCCGCAATGGACCTGAGCTATAACGCCGAGGAGCTGGCCTTCCGCGACGAGGTGCGGGGCTGGCTGCGCAGCAATCTCCCCGCCGAGCTCCGCCAGAAGGTGGAAAGCTACCAGGAGCTCTCCAAGGACGATCTCCTCCGCTGGCATCGCATCCTCGCCGACAAGGGCTGGGTGGCGCCCGACTGGCCGAAGGAGTGGGGCGGCACCGACTGGACGGTGACCCAGCGCTACATCTTCGAGGAGGAGTGCGGCTTCGCGGCCACTCCGCCCCTGGTGGCGTTTTCCCTGCGCATGTGCGCGCCCGTGCTGCTGCGCTTCGGCACCGACGCGCAGAAGCAGAAGTTCCTGCCCCGCATCTACAAGGGCGAGGATTTCTGGTGCCAGGGCTATTCCGAGCCCGGCTCCGGCTCGGATCTCGCCTCGCTCAAGACCAAGGCGGTGAAGCAGGACGGCCACTATGTGGTCACGGGCCAGAAGATCTGGACCACGCTCGCGCACTACGCCGACTGGATCTTCTGTCTGGTGCGCACGGATGGCTCCAAGGAGAAGCGCCAGGACGGCATCTCCTTCCTGCTCATCGACATGAAGACGCCCGGCATCACGGTGAGGCCGATCATCTTGATGGACGGCGGGCACGAGACCAACGAGGTGTTCTTCGACGACGTGAAGGTGCCGGTCGAGAACCTCGTCCACGAAGAAGGCAAGGGCTGGACGGTGGCCAAGTATCTCCTCGGCTACGAGCGCATGGGCACCGGCCGCATCGGGGCCTCCAAGCGCGAGCTGGCGCGGCTCAAGGAGCTGGCCGCGCACCACACCAAGAACGGCAAACCCATCCTCGACGACCCGCGCTTCCGCGACCGCCTCACCCGCGTGGAAGTGGAGCTGATGGCGCTGGAGATCACCAACCTGCGCTTCCTGGACCAGATGCGCCGGAGCGGCAAGCCTCCGGGCGCGGACGTCTCCATGCTCAAGATCAAGGGCACCGAGATCCAGCAGGCCATCACCGAGCTCATGATGCAGGCGGCGGGCCCGCTCGCCCAGGCCTACCGTCCGGTGGACGCCATGGACTTCGACCACTTCACCGCGCGGCTGGCCCCGCGCTACTGCAATATGCGCAAGGCGACGATCTACGCCGGGTCCAATGAGATCCAGCGGAACATCATCGCGAAGGCCACGCTGGGGCTATGAACTTCGAGCTCAGCGACGAGCAGCAGCTGCTGGCCGACAGCCTCCGGAAGTATCTCGCCAACGACTATTCCTTCGACGCCCGCGCCCAGATCGTCGCCTCCTCTACTGGATATAGCGAGAAGACGTGGGCCGCCTTCGCGGAGATGGGGCTGCTGGGGATTCCCTTCGCCGAGGAGCACGGCGGCTTCGGCGGCAACGCGGTGGACCTCATGTCCGTGATGGAGGTCATGGGCGAGTCGCTGGTGGTCGAGCCCTACTGGACCAATGTCGGCGTGGCGGGGCGGCTCATCGCCACCGGCGGCTCGGAGGCGCAGCGCAAGCGCATCCTGCCCGCGCTCATCCAGGGCAAGCAGCGGCTGGCCTTTGCTCACACCGAGGCCGCCAGCCGCTACGACCTCCGCTCCGTGGGCGCGCGGGCCAAGCGATCCACCGGGGGCTTCATTCTAGAAGGAGAGAAGCGGGCGGTGCTGCACGCCGCCGCCGCGGATACCCTCATCGTCTCCGCGCGGACGTCGGGCGCGGACGGAGACCCCAGCGGCATCAGCCTGTTCCTGATCGATCGCGGCGCGCGCGGGGTGACGCTCAAGGAGTACCGGACCATCGACGAGCTGCGGGCAGCGGATCTCTGGCTCAACGACGTGAGCGTGCCCGCCGACGCCCTGCTGGGCGGGGAGGGTCAGGCCCTCGGCCTCATCGAGGACGTGGCCGACTATGCCACCGCGCTCCTCTGCGCGGAGGCGGTGGGCGGCATCCGCTACGCCAACGACACCACGCTGGAGTATCTCAAGACCCGGCGCCAGTTCGGCGTGCCCATCGGCACCTTCCAGGCCCTGCAGCACCGCATGGTGGAGATGGTAATCAGCTACGAGCAAGCCCGCTCCATGGCCTGTCTCGCCTGCGTGAAGGTGGAGGCGGCCGGCGGCGCCGAGCGGCGGCGCGTCATCTCGGCGGCGAAGATCAAGGTGGCCGACGCCTGCCGTCACGTGAGCCAGGAGTCGGTGCAGATGCACGGCGGCATGGGCATGACCGAGGAGCTCAAGGTCAGCCACACCTTTCGCCGGCTCACCATGATCGCCCAGACTTTCGGCGACGCCGAGCATCATCTGGAGCGCTTCGCCGCCGCCGATGCGGCCGCCACTGCGTAGGCCGACCCGAGGCCAGGAATAGCGGGGGGCGCCGGGGGACGCGCCGGCGCCCCCGGGCGCTCTACTTCTTCTTCTCCTTCTTCGGCTTCTTCTTCTCCTTCCGCATTCCCATGCCCTTGGCCATGGTCTCACCCCCTCCCTCGCGCGCCGCGCGCCGTCTTGCCCGGATTATAGGACGCGATCCCATGCCTTGACCAAGAAGTGATGGCGGTGACATCATCCCGCCACCCTCGTATGCGACATGTCCCCGAAAAGGAGCCCACCATGATCGCGAGAATCGGACTCGGCCTCCTCCTCCCCCTCCTGCTGCTCGCCGCGAGCCCGGACGCGTCCGCTCAGGCGGTGCCGGAGGCGCGGCTCAAGGCCATCTACGCGATGTCGCCGGAGGACATGGCGGCGACGGGCGCGTGGACCCGATCGGCCTATGACCGGCTCCTGGCCCACATCAATGGCATCAAGGACAAGGCCACCCGAGACCTGGTGCTGGACATGGTGCTCCGTCCCGAGGCCAAGGTGTTCAAGGCCAAGGCCACCCAGTCCTACCTTGCATCCCCGGCGGCGGGGGGCAAGGGCCATCACTACTATCCCGGCGGGTTGCCCGTACACGCGCTCGAGTGGGTGGACGTGGCCATGGCCTGGGCGGACGCCTACGAGAAGATCTACAAGGTGAAGAAGATCGACCGCGACATGGTGATCGCGGCCCTGGTGCTCCACGACTGGGCCAAGGTCTGGTACGAGTGGGACCCCAGGACGGGCAAGGTGGTCAAGCCCGCGTGGTACCCGCAGTCCTGGGGCGGTGAGCAGGGGAAGGCGAAGTGGAAATGGATGGGCGAGCACGGCGCGGTGGTCTATGCGGAGCTGTACCACCGCGGGGCTCCCGAGGGTCTCATCGTGGCCACCGCCGCCTCGCACTTCGATCCCCACTGGGATCTGGACAAGGACGGCGAGGGGCTCAACCCGGCGCTGGCGGAGGCGGCCAAGATCGCGGGCAAGCCGGCCATCGTGGTGCAGCCGCGGCGGCAGATGGCCGAGTGGTGGTTCTCCACCTATACCGACGGGTCATGGTCCTACTCGCACTACATCGCGGGCTTCACCGCGCTGGAGGCGGTGGAGGCCGTGGCCAAGGACCTGGGCGTGGCGCCCGGCTCGCTGGAAGCCAACAAGCTCGCCTGGTTCGTTCTGAGCCGCGTGTCCGACTACCGCATCTACGAGGTGTACCAGCAGGCCGGCTTCAAGATGGACGCCGCCAAAGACCTCGTCGTGTCCATCTTGAAAGACTCCGCGCCCTACGAGGTGCCGAAGCGATAAGGCCCCGGGCGCTGGCGCTCCTCGCCGCCGCCGAGGGCTTGCTGGTCGCGCGGGCGGCGGAGGCGCATGGCGCGGGCGAGCGGTACGATCTCCCGCTGCCCCTCGTCTACTTCGTGGCCGGCGCGGCCCTCACGGTGGCGCTGTCCTTCGCCGCCGCCGCGCTCGCCGCCCGCGCGGCGCCGCGGGCCACCGCGGGAGCCGGGCTCGATATTCCATTGGGCGGAGCGCTCGCGTGGTTGCGGGCGGCCGCCCGGCTGGTCGGGCTGACGCTCTTCGTCCTGGTAATCGGGGCGGGGCTCTTCGGCGACCCCCACCCCATGAAAAATCTCGCGCCCACCTTTGTCTGGATCATCTGGTGGGTAGGGCTCTCCCTCATCGCGGCCTGCCTGGGCAATATCTGGCCCGCGCTCGATCCCTGGCGCGCGCTCTTCGACGGGGCCGACGCGCTGGCGCGACGCCGGCGGGGCGGCCGTGGTCTCGCTCTCGGGCTGCCGTATCCGTCGCGAGTCGGTCTCTGGCCGGCGGCCGCGCTCCTGCTCCTCTTCGTCTGGCTCGAGGTCATCTTTCCCGACGCCTCGGTGCCGTCACGCATCGCCGGTCTTGCGCTCGCCTGGACGGGCGCGACGCTCGCGGGCATGGTGATCTTCGGCGCGGATACGTGGCAGCGAAACGCGGACGTCTTCGCCGTCTACTTCGCGACGCTGGGCCGCTTCGCGCCCCTGACCGCGGGCCCCGATGGGCGCCGCGTGATCCTGCGGCCGCCGGGGCGCGGTCTGGTGGCGCCGGCGTCAGCGTCCCCGGCGCCGCTGCCCGCCGGTCTCGTCGGGTTCGTGGTCGCCATGCTGGCCACCGTGCTCTTCGACGGCTTGCTCGGCACCCGGGCATGGCGGGGGTTGGACCGAGCGCTGAGCGGCGGGTTCGCCCGCGTGGGGGACCGTGAGGGCTATCTCCTGGCCACCGCCGGGCTCCTCGCGGTGTGGCTGGTGCTGCTCGGCGCCTATCTGGTCACCGCCTGGCTGACCGCGCGCCTTGCGGGGGCGGGCTCCGCCGCCACCACCGCGCGCCTCCTGGCGCCCAGCCTGGTTCCCATCGCCACCGCCTACCATGTCGCCCACAACATCTCCTACCTGCTGCTGCAGGGGCAGGAGCTGATCCCGCTCCTCTCCGATCCCCTCGGGCGCGGCTGGGACCTCCTGGGCACCGCCACGTGGAGTCCGGACGTGACGCTGGTGGGATCGCGCTTCGCCTGGTACGCCGCGGTGGGCGCCATCGTCACCGGGCACGTCGTCTCGGTGTGGCTGGCCCACCGGATCGCCTTGCGCGAGTGGAGCCCCCCGCGGGTCGCGCTGCGCGCCTCGATGCCGCTCACCGCGCTGATGGTGGTCTACACGGCGCTGAGCCTCTGGGTGATCGCGGACCCGCTGGTGCGCTTCCGGGAGCCGGATCCGTCCTATTCCGGGCTCCGGATCGGGCCGGAGGTTATGCCTCGTACTCTTGGGTGACCTCGACCTCGACGTCGCCCTCGTCGTCGAGGGTGAGCGTGATGAGGTTCGGGCGGCAGCACACCGTGCAATCCTCCGTGAACGTCTGCCGGCGACCTCCGCTCGGGTCCACCGTCAGGTCGTTCTCCTCCCCGCAGAACGCGCAACCGTAGGTCACCTTTCGCATCTTACGCGAAGCGGATGTGTCATGATGACCCTGTCTGGACCGGCCGCCGGTTCCTCGTGGACCCCCCCTCCCCAGATCACGACTCCGAACCGTCTTCCGCGTTCCGGGGCGTGTCCCTCATCGCGGGAGATCGACCGGAGGCAAATCATGGCTCACAAGCTCTTCATCGGAGGTCTCGCCTTTTCCACGTCCACGGACCGTTTGCGCGAATTGTTCGCCCAGGCGGGCGTGGTCGAGTCGGCGGCCGTCGTCACCGACCGTGACACCGGCAACTCGCGCGGCTTCGGCTTCGTCGAGATGGCGACGGCGGAAGAGGCGGCCGAGGCCGTCAAGCAGCTCAATGGCAAGGAAGTGGACGGCCGGACCCTGAAGGTCGAGATCGCCAACTCCACCGGCGCGGGCGGCGGCCGGAGCGGCGGCGGTGGGGGCGGTGGGTATCGCAGCCGCGGCGGGAGCGGCGGCAGCGGCAGCGGCGGCGGTCGCTGGTAGGTCGTCTGCCTCGCCCTCCGAGCTAACCGGTGTTCCGGAGGCCGGCCGCGATCCCATTCACGGTGAGAACGATCACCTCGCGGAGCGCCTCGCCCTCCGGCCCCTCCGGATCCGCGAGGGCGCGCAGCCGGCGCAGCATCTCGACCTGCAGATAGTTGAGCGGGTCGACGTAAGGATTTCGCAGCTCGATGGAGCGCTGGATGACGGGCTCGCCGTCCATCAGCGCGCGATGCCCGGTGAGGGCGAGGATGGCCTCGCGGGCACGCCCATGCTCCGCCTCGATGCGGGCGAAGAGCGCGGCCGCGCGGGCGCGCTCGGGGTCGAGGCGCGCATACAGGGTCGCGATGGGGAGGTCGGCCTTGAGGAGCGACATCTCCGCATTGTCGATGAGGGCCCGAAAGAACGGCCAGCGCCGGTGCATCGTCCGGAGAAGATCGGGCGACCCGCCCCCCTCCGCCAGCGCCGCGCCGAGCCCGAACCAGCCCGGAAGATTGAAGCGGCTCTGCATCCAGGAAAACACCCACGGGATGGCGCGCACCTGCGCGATCGCGAGCGTGGGGCCTCGACGGGTCGCGGGCCGTGAGCCCAGTCGCAGCCGGCTGATCTCGTCGATGGGAGTCGCCGCGCGCCAGAACTCCACGAAGCCCGGCGTCTCGACGAGCGACCGGTAGGCCGTCCGCGCCGCGCCCGCCATCGCCACCATGGCGCGCCGCCACTCCTCCGGCGCGCGGGGCGGCGCGTCCGGCCCATCCTCACCGGGGACGGGAGAGGCCGAGGCCTCCAGCACCGCGCTCACGATTTGCTCGAGATGGCGATGCGCCAGCGCGGGGTCGCTGTAGCGCGCGGCGAGCACCTCGCCCTGCTCGGTGAGCCGGAAGCGCCCGCCCACCGTGCCCGGCGGCTGGGCGCGAATGGCGCGTCCCGCGGGCCCGCCGCCGCGGGCCACCGTGCCGCCGCGACCGTGGAAGAGGGTGAGCGGCACGCCCTCTCCCGCGCAGACGCGCACGATCTCCTCCTGCGCGCGGTAGAGCGCCCAGTTCGCGGCGAGGTAGCCGCCATCCTTGTTGCTGTCCGAGTAGCCGATCATCACCATCTGCTGCCCGCCGGCCCGCGCGAGGTGCTCGCGATAGGCGGGAAAGGCGAAGAGGTCGGCCAGGATGCGCGGGGCCGCCTCCAGATCGCCCACGGTCTCGAAGAGCGGCACGATGGCGAGTCCCGCGTCGCCGCCCGTCCAGCGCGCGAGGAGAAGCACGGTGAGGAGATCGGCGGGCCCGCGGGTCATGGAGATGACGAATGGGCCCAGGAGATCGGAGCCGTAGACGGCGCGCGCCCGGGCGAGGAGCCGGAACAGCGCCCAGGTCTCCGCGGCCTCCGGCGCGAGGGTCAGGCTCGCGGGAATCTCCGGCACGGGCTCGGCCAGAAGCCGCAGCAAGGTCTCGGTGCGCGCGCGATCGTCGCCGCCGGCGAAGCCGGTGCCGCGTCCCAGCGCGCCCAGCAGTTCGCCCAGCGCCGCCGCCAGCCGCGAGGATTCTTCCCGGACATCGAGCCGCGCCGCGTGGAGGCCGAAGGCCTCGATCTGCCGGCGTACCGTCCACAGCCGGTCCTGGGCCAGCGCGGGGGGCAGCGCGCCGGCGACGAGATCCAGCGGCCGGGTGAGATCGGCAAGGCTGACGCGCGCCGCGTGGGGCGTCGCCTCGAGGAGGCGCGCGGTCATGTCGTCGCGCGCGGCCGCCTCCAGGTCGGCGGCGAGCAGGGCGAGGACGAGCCGATAAGGCTCATCGGTGTAGCGCGCGTCGAGATAGGCGGCGCGCGCGGGAAGAGGGCGGCGCGAGGCCAGCCAGTCCTCGAGGGCGGGGGGCGGCGGCACCCGCCGCGCGCTGAGCGAGAGCCGGCGGGCGAGATCCTGCAGCGACCGGCGATGCCGCTCCAGCGCGAGCCCTCGGTGCAGGCGCAGCGTCTCCGCGGTGATGTCGGCGGTGACGCCGGGATTGCCATCGCGATCGCCGCCGATCCAGGAAGCCAGCGTGAGCCAGCGCACGGGGGCGGCGAGCCCCGGATAGTGCCGGCCCAGCGCGTCCTCGAGGTAGCGGTACAGCCTCGGCAGCGCTTCCCAGAAGATGTCCTCCACGAAGTAGAGGCCGGTGCGCACCTCGTCGGTGACGGCGGGGCGGACGGTCCGCGCGCGGCCGGTGAGCCAGAGGGCGGTGATCTCGCTGCGAATGATGCCCACGTGCTCCTCTCGCTCGCGGGGGAGGATATCGGCGCGATGCAGCGCGTGGAGCGACTCGCCGACGCGCCGCAGCTTGGCGAGCACGGTGCGCCGCTTGGCCTCGGTGGGATGCGCGGTGAGCACCAGCTCGACCGTGAGCCGGTCGAGCAAGGCGCGCATGGCGGGGTCGTCCATGCCGCGCGCCTTGAGGAGGCCTACCGCTTCCGCCACGCTCTCGGGCGGGGCCGCCGGATGCTGCGCGCGCTCCCGGTCGCGGAGCGCGGCCACGCGCTGCGCTTCCTCGGCCAGGTTGACGAGGTCGAAGTACAGCGTGAAGGCGGCGGACACCCCGCGCGCGTCCAGCGGCGGCAAGGCCGTCACCTCGGCGGCCAGCCGCTCCTCCGCGCCCGCCACCCCCGCCCGCCGGTCCTTGGCGCGCGCGCGAATGCGCTCCTCCACCTCGAACAGCGCGGGGCGTTCCTGCGCGGTGATCACCTCGCCCAGGAGGGTGCCGAGGAGGTGGATGCTGGCCGAGAGATCCATGCCGCCGCTTGTCGCTCCCTTTACATTCCGCGGCCGTCTCGATGACGGAGAGGCGGCTAACTACTGATGGCCATTACTCAGTTCGTTGGCACGTCGATTGCTCTGGAAGAGCCGGGGGCAGTGTACGCCATCGGCCCCGGAGGAAACCATGGGCATTCTGAGCTTCGCGAAGAAGCAGTTCATCGACATCCTGCAGTGGACCGAAGGCAGTGACGACCTCCTGGCCTGGCGCTTCCCCACCGCTGATCTCGAGATCCAGCAGGGCGCGCGTCTCGTGGTCCGCGAGACGCAGATGGCGGTGTTCGTGGACCAGGGCCACGTGGCCGATGTCTTCGGTCCCGGCACCTACACCATCAAGACCGTGAACCTGCCCGTGCTCACCGACCTCCGGCACTGGGACAAGCTCTTCGAGTCGCCGTTCAAGAGCGAGGTGTACTTCTTCTCGACCCGCCTCCGCCTCAACCAGACGTGGGGCACCGCCAACCCGCTCGCGATCCGCGACCGCGAGTTCGGCGCGGTGCGGGTACGCGGCTTCGGCGTCTACAGCTATCGCGTCAACGACGCCTCGGTGTTCTTCCGGAACATCTCCGGCACGCGCGAGACCTATGCGGTGGCCGAGCTCGAGGGCCAGCTCCGCAGCACGCTGATCACCACGCTGACCACGCACCTCGGCGAGAGCCAGGTCCCCTTCCTCGACATGGCCGCCAACAGCGACGCGCTGGGGCGCGCGGTGCTGCAGAAGGCACGGCCGGCGTTTGCCGCCCTGGGGCTGGGGCTCGAGGATTTCCAGATCCAGAACGTGTCCCTCCCCGAGGACCTGCAGAAGCGTCTCGACGAGCGCATCGGCATGGGCATCGTGGGTGATTTGCCGCGCTATACCCAGTTCCAGGTCGCCCAGTCCATTCCCGCCGCGGCGGCAGCGCCGGGCGGGGCGGCCGGCGCCGGCGTGGGGCTGGGAGCGGGCATCGCCATGGGGCAGGCCATGTCCCGGGGCATCGAGCAGGCATCGGCGGGGCAGGCGCACCCCGGCACGGCAGGCAGCATTTGCCCTCGCTGTCAGACGCGCCTCGACAAGCCCAGCAAGTTCTGTCCGGAGTGCGGGGCGCCGCAGGGCTAGCCCGTCGGTCGGCGACCCGCCACCGCATGAACTGTCCCGGCTGCAGCGGGGGGATGACCCAGAAGCAGTACGAGGGGAAGTACGCCGGCGCCATCACCCTCGATCTGTGCCACGGGTGCTCCGCCCTCTGGTTCGACGGCCTCGAGAGCCTGGGGCTCTCTCCGGGCTCCGTCCTCGAGCTTCTCGTGGAGATGAACGACCACCGCGCCGCCTCGCGCAATCCCCTGGGCGACAACCTCGCGTGCCCGCGCTGCCATCAGCGGCTCGTGCGCACCGCCAACATGCAGCGGAGCACGCGCTTCAGCTACTGGCGCTGTCCCGGCGAGCATGGGCACTTCATCACTTTCTTCGAGTTCCTGCGGGAGAAGAACTTCGTCCGCCCCCTCAGCCCGATCGAGATCGAGGACCTCAAGCGCAACGTTCGCACCGTCACCTGCTCGAGCTGCGGGGCCCCGGTGGACCTGGATACCGGCGCCGCGTGCCCCTTCTGTCGCGCCCCGCTCTCCATGCTCGACGCCAAGCAGCTCGACACCGTGGTGGCCGCGCTCAAGCGGGAGGAAGCCGAGCGAGAGGACGCGAAGCGGCGTGGGCTGGATGGAACGCTGGCGGTACGCCTCATGGAGGACCGGGTCTCGGTGAGCCGCGAGTTCCGGAAGATGGAGCCGGGGGCGCTACAGCTCGACATCTCCGCCGGACTCTCCGGCGCATGGTCGGGCGCAGCCTCCGGACGACTGTCGGGCGGCCTCGTGGAGGCGGGGGTGGCCGCGCTCTGCGCGCTCCTCAGGTCCGACCACTGATCGCGCTCTCGGCCGGCGTGCGGGCCCGCCGATCACCCGCCGAAACCATCCGGCAGTAGAGCGCCGGATGTGTCATGATGTCGCCATGCAAGTCTTGGCCTTCTGCACTCCCGCGAATACCTCCTGGCGCTGGCGCATCGTGAGCTACTCCGGTGACATCGTCGAGGAGTCGCATCAGGTCTTCCCGAGCATCGCGACCGCCGTGGCTCAAGGCGCGAAGCGGCTCGTGGAGATGAACGTCGTGGATCGCACCGTCGCGGCCCCCGGCTACCGCTCCACGCGCCACCTGCGTCGTAGCTGACCGCGCGCTGGGCGCGTCCGTCCTCACCGCGTGACCGTTAGCCGAGCCTTGTCCGCGTTCTCAGGGACGGACGATGAGGTCGATCTCCACCGCGCCGCCCAGCGCAAGGCCGGTCACCCCCACCGTCGTCCGGGCGGGCAGCCGGCCGGGGGCGAAGTGGCCGGCGTACTCCGCGTTCATGGCGGCGTAGTCGTCGAAGCTCGTGAGGTACACGCGCGCCATCACCGTCCGGTCCAGGCTCGTGCCCGCTCCGCGGAGAACGATCTGGAGGTTCTGCATCACCCGGCGGGTCTGGGCCGCGATCCCGCCCGGCACGAGCCGGTTGGTGGCAGGGTCCACGCCGAGCTGACCCGTCACGAACAGGTAGTCTCCCGCGCGGACGGCATGGCTGTAGGCGGCGGTGGGCGGCGGGGGCGGGGCGTCCGCCGCCATCAGGAACTCGAGATTCATGAGGCTCCTCCTCGCGATCGAAGTGTCGGCATGATCGCCATGCTATCGTGCGTCGAGAGACCCCGCATGCCGCATCTTCCCCGCCGTCGCCTCCTGCTGGGCATGGCGACCACGCTCCTCGCGCTGGCCGGCGCCCGGCCGGCTCCGGGACAGGCGCCGCCGACCTCCGCCGGCGCTCCCGACCCCGGCCTCCTCGAGGACCTGGTGGCGGCCAACCGCATCCTCGCGGACCAGGGCGTGCTGGACGGCTACGGCCACGTGAGCGCGCGCCACCCCCGTGCCGCCGATCGCTACCTCATGGCGCGCGCCGTCGCCCCCGAGCTCGTCACCGCCGCCGACATCATGGAGTACGATCTCGACAGCGTGCCGGTGGACGCGCGCGGCCGCGCCACCTATCTCGAGCGCTTCATCCACGGCGAGATCTATCGCGTCCGCCCCGACGTGCACGCGGTGGTGCATAGCCATTCGCCGTCGGTGATTCCCTTCGGCGTGACCGGCGCCGCTCTTCGACCGCTCTACCACATGAGCGCCTTCCTGGTGGGCGGCGTGCCGGTCTACGATATCCGTCAGGCCAGCGGCGCCATGACCGACATGCTGGTCCGCAGCGCGGCGCTGGGCCAGTCGCTCGCGCGGGTGCTTGGCCCGGCGCCGGTGGCCCTGATGCGGGGCCATGGGGCGGTGGTGGTGGGAGCCAGCCTGCCGGCCGCGGTCTTCCGCAGCGTGTACACCGAGGTCAATGCGCGGCTCCAGGCGCAGGCCATGGCGCTGGGCGGGCCGGTGGCGTACCTTGACCCGGAAGAGGCGAAGCGCGCGGAAGCCTCGATCGCGGGCACCATCCCGCGTCCCTGGGAGCTCTGGAAGAAGAAGGCGTTGGGGAGGTAGACGTGGACGAGCGTGAGGAGAGGCGGCACGAGGCCGCTCCGCAGCGGGAGCACGAGCGGCTCCGTGAACGCCTGGAGCTGTTCCGCCAGCTCGTCGAGAACAGTCAGGGCCTGATCTGCAGCCACGATCTCGAGGGCAATCTCCTCTACGTCAGCCCCGCCTCCGCCTGGGAGCTCGGCTATACGCCGGAAGACGGGGTGGGCCGGAACCTGCGGGAGTTCCTCGCCCCATCGGTGCGCCCGTTCTTCGACGGCTATCTCGAGCGCATTCGCGAGAAGGAGGCGGATCGCGGCCTGCTCCGCCTGGTGAGCCGCGACGGAGAGGAGCGGCTCTGGGCCTATCGCAACGCGCTCTTCCGCTTGCCCGACCGGGAGCCCTACGTGATCGGCCACGCGGTGGACATCACCGATCGAGTCCACCTGGAGGCGCTGCTGCGGGACAGCGAAGAGCGCTATCGCCTCGTCATCGAGGGGCTCGAGGAAGGCGTCCTCTTCCGGAGCGCGGACGGCGCCATCTCGGGCTGGAATCCCAGCGCGCAGCGCATCCTCGGCTCCGAGCTCGAGCGCCTGGGCGCCGGCGCCGTCCACGAAGACGGATCCCCCTTCCCGCGGGACGAGCAGCCGGACGCGCTCGCGCTGCGCAGCGGCCTGCCCTCGCCGCGCGCGGTCATGGGCATCCCGGGCGCGGCCGGCGAGCTGATCTGGATCTCCGTGCGGGCGCATCCGCTGATCCGCACCGACGAGATCGCCCCGCACGGCGTGGTCATGTCCTTCGTGGACATCACCAAGCAGCGGCGGATGCTGCGCGGTCTCCTCCCCATCTGCGCGTCCTGCAAGAAGATTCGCGATGCGGAGGGCGACTGGTGGCCGGTCGAGATCTATGTCCGCAACCACTCCGAGGCCGAGTTCAGCCACGAGCTCTGCGCGGAGTGCGCGCGGCACGTGCGCCGGCAATTCCGCCTGATGGAGTAGCGCGGTCCCTGGGCGCTAGTCGTCCACCGAGCGCACCACCACCTGCGCTCGCAGGCCCCAGACGGTGGGTGGATCCACCACGCCCGGCCCCGGCGTGAGCGTGTTCGCCGCCCCCGCCGCGACGCCCAGCGCGAGCGCGTGGGGGGGCGTCTCGCCATTGGCGATCGCCGCCACATAGCCGCCGAGCAGCGCATCGCCGCTGCCCACCGTGCTGAGAGCGCGCACCGCGGGCGCGGCCGCGAACCAGGCGCGGGTGTCATCGATCAGCAGCGCGCCCCGCGGCCCCAGCTTCACCACCACCGTGGTGCCCTCACCGGCTTCACGCGCGCGCCCGGCGAGGGTCCGGAGCGCATCGGTGCGGCAGCCCGTCCACTCGACGAACTCCTCCTCGTTGGGAGCCACCAGCTCGGGTTTCTCGGCGACGCCGGCGCGCAGCGCATCGCCTTCCGCATCGAGGAAGACGCGGGCCCCGGCGGCGCGCGCCGCGCTCACCAGCCGGCCATAGAGCGCGGCGACCAGGCCCGGGCGCAGGCTCCCTGCCACCACCGTCAGGTCGCCCGGGCTCACGCGGTCGCTCACGTGCGCCACGAGGCGGTCGGCCGCGTCGGCGGTCACCGCGTCGCCGGGCTCGATCAGCCGGGTCTCGGAAGCGCCGGTGGGGTCGGCGATGAGCACGTTCTCGCGGGACTCGCCCGGCACCTCGACGAAGTCGGTGGCGATGCCCCGGTCGGCGAGATCGCGGCGGATCCACGCGCCGGTGCGGCCGCCCACGAAGCCCGTGCACACCACGTTCGCGACGCCGAGCAAGCGGGCGGTCTTGGCCACGTTGAGCGGCTTGCCGCCCGCCACCGCCACCGCGCGCCCGAGCCGATACTCGGCGGAGGCGCGGAAACCGGGCACGACATAGGTCTTGTCGATTGCCGCATTGACCGCGATGCACCAGAGCCGCATCAGGCGGGGGCGATCACGACCTTGGCCGCGTCCTCATGGTAGCCGGCCAGGGCCTGGAAGGCCCGCGGCGCCGCCTCGAGCGGGACCCGGTGGGAGACGAAGGTCTCGAGATCCACCATGCCGTGCGCGGCGAGCGCGATGGTGCGGGGATAGACGGGCTTCATGCGGCGGGCGATCTTGACGGTGAGGCCCTTGCGCCGCGCCGGGGTGGCGGTGAAGGCGGTCCGGTTGTCGGCGCAGATGCCCACCACCACCACCGTGCCCAGCGCGGCGGCGACATGCGCCGCCTGATCCGGCGTCTCCGGCGCGCCGGCGGCCTCGAAGACGACGTCGGCGCCGTGGCCGCCGGTGGCGTCGAGCATGGCCGCCACGGGATTCTCGCGGGCGGCGTTGAAGGTGGCGGTGGCGCCCGCGGTCTTGGCCAGCCGGAGCCGGTAGTCATGGAGATCGGTGGCGAGCACCGCCTGGGCGCCGGCGACTCGCGCGAGCTGGACCAGCAGGAGGCCGATGGGCCCGCAGCCCAGCACGGCGACCACGTCCGCGACGCGCGGCGCCGCCAGATCCAGCGCGTGCAAGGCCACGCCGAGCGGCTCGAGCAGCGCTCCCGCCGTATCGCTCACGGCGGGCGGCAGCGGGTGGAGGAGGTGCGCGGGGTGGACCAGCCGCTCGCGCAATGCGCCGGGAACGCCCGGCGAGCCCACGAAGCGGACGCGCGGGCAGACATGGGGATGGCCGTCGATGCAGAGCTCGCATTCGCCGCAGGCGATGGCGGGGTCGACGGCCACGCGGTCGCCGGCGCGCACGCGGGTGACCCCCGCGCCCACCGCTTCCACCACGCCCGCGAACTCGTGGCCCATCACGAACCCGGGCTCGAGCGGATCCGTCCCGCCCGTCTCGCCGCGATAGTAGTGAAGGTCGGTGCCGCAGACGCCCACCGCGGTGACGCGCACGAGGGCCTCGCCGGGGCCCGGCTCGCGCGCGTCGGGCAGCGCGATCACCTCGAGCGCGCGCGGTCCCATGAGGGCCAGGGCCTTCATCCGCTCACCCGCGTCCGGCGGCCAGCGGAGGCGGACCGAGGCGCCCGCGCGGCCAGTCCGCCATGGCGAGCACGGTCGCCACCAGCTCGCCGAGGGCGGCGATGGCGCCCGGATCGGCCAGGCGGCCGTCCTTGAAGTGAGCGGACTCCAGATAGACGCTGGTCGGGGCCGTCAGGGCCCCGAACCAGGCGAGCACCGCGCGGAGGTGGCCGTCCACGCCCAGATAGTGATGCGAGGAGGCGCCCATGGCCACGATGCCGACGGGCTTGGCGCGGAGCGTCTCCAGCGGCGTGAGATCGAGAAGATTCTTTAGCGCGCCGGTGAAGGAGGCGCGATACACGGGGCTCGCGAGCAGCACGCAATCGGCCTCGGCGAGCGCGGCGACGATCTTGACGGTGTCGTCGTCGAGCCGCTCCGGCGGCCTGCCGTCCGCGAAGCCGAGACGAAAATCAGCCAGGCTCAGCAGCGAGGCGGACACCCCGGCCCGCGCCGCCGCCAGATCCACCGCCATCTGGATGGCGGCATTCAGCCGTCCGGGCGGCGTCACCGCGCCCACCACCGCCACCAGCCGGGGCATGGCCTCAGGCCGCCGCGCGGTCGCGGTCGCGGCGCGCCACCCCGGCGCGCACGAGCGGGATCAGCTCGTGGCCATACTCCTCCGCGTCCTTGAGGGGATCGAAGCCGCGAATGAGGAGGGTGGAGACGCCGAGGTCGTAGTAGTCGAGCAGAGATTCGGCCACCTGCGGGGGCGTGCCCACCAGCGCGGTGGTATTGCCCGCGCCGCCCACCGCCGCCGCGATGGGCGTCCAGAGGCGCTTGTCGTGCAGCTCGCCCTGGCGCGCGAACTCCACCAGCCGCTGCGCGCCCACCGCCTCCGGCAGCGGAAGCGTCCGGTCGCCTTGCTTGGCCCGCACGGTGGCCAGAATGCGATGCGCCTTGTCCCAGGCCGCGTCCTCGGTGGCGGCGATGATGGGCCGCAGCGAGACGCTGACGCGCGGCTCGCGCCCCGCGCGCGCGCCCGCCGCCCGCACCTCGAGGATGCGCTGGCGGATGGCGGCCAGCGGCTCGCCCCACAGCATGTAGACGTCGCAGTGCTTGGCGCCGATGGCGTGCGCGGCCTCGGAGGCGCCGCCGAAGTAGAGCGGGATATGCGGCTTCTGGACGGGCTTGATCTCCGAGAAGGCATTGGCCACGTGATAGAACTCGCCCTTGTGGTCGAAGGGCCGCTCCTCGGTCCAGGTCCGGCGCAGCAGGGCGAGATATTCGTCGGTGCGCCGATAGCGCGTGTCGTGGTCGAGCCAGTCGCCGTCCTTGGCCTGGTCGGCGTCGCTGCCCCCGGTGATGATGTGCAGCGACACGCGCCCCCCGGTGAACTGGTCCAGCGTGGCCGCCTTGCGCGCGGCCAGGGTGGGGGACACGAAGCCGGGCCGGTGGGCGATGAGATAACCCAGACGCTCGGTGTGGGCGGCGGCGTGGCCGGCGACGAGAAAGCCGTCGGCGGCAGTGGAGGTATAGCCCACCAGCACCTTGTCGAAGCCCGCGTGCTCGTGGGCGCGCGAGAAGTCCCGCACCCATGCGGCGTCGATCTCGCCGCCGATGACGTGGACGGCGGCCCCGTCGGCGCCTTCCGGCCGGACGCCGATCATGCCGATCAGCTCGATGGGCATGAAACGATCCTAGCGCGAGGCGATGCGCTCCGCCAGATGCTGCGCGTCCTCGCCCACGCCGCACAGCACGGACGACTTGAGCTTGTGCAGCCAGGGCAGACCGAGAAAGTAGAGGCCTGCGCAAGGGGACACTCCGCGCCGGTGCACGGGCTCGCCGGCGGCGTCGAGGGCGGGGAGGTGGATCCAGCTGAAATCCGGGCGAAAGCCCGTGGCCCAGACCAGGCTGGTGACGCCGGCCGCGCGCAGATCGAGCTCGGACGGCGACGTCACGCGCCGGAGGGGCGGACGCGCCGGCCGATCCGGTTCCGCGGGCACGGTCTCGAGCCCGATGCGACGCGCATGCTCGTCGGCCGCTTTCCAGAACGCGGTCATGCCTTCGTCACCCTTCGCGAGCTGCGCGTCCAGATCGTCGTCGAAGTGAAGGCGCTGGCCGGCGGCGCCGCTCAGATGGCCCAGCAGGACCACGCCGCGATCGGCATAGTCCCGGAGATCGATGTCGCGGCCGCCGCCGGCCCCGGTGACGAGCGGGTTCGGGGTCTGCCGACCGTCGGGGCGCTCGGCGATGGTCTGATCCAGCGCGCCCATCTCGCGTATCCACCAGAAGACATCGCGGCCGCGATAGCGGCGGGGCACGCGGCGGTGCCGCCCCACGGAGAGGTAGACGGTCCGGCCGGCGTCCAGCAAGTCCTCGACGATCTGGCACCCCGAAGCGCCCGATCCGACGACGAGCACGGCGCCCGGCGGTAGCGCGCCGGGATTCCGGTAACGGCTCGAGTGGACCTGGACGACCTCGGGCGGCAACGCGGACGAGACGGCCGGCAGCAGGGGCTCTTGATAGGGGCCGGTGGCGGCGACCACGTGCGCGGCCTCGTAGCTCCCGTGGTCGGTTTCCACCCGGAACCGCGGCGCGCCCGGCTTCGGCCGCACCGCGCGCACCGTCACGCCGGTCCGGACCGGGGCCTGGATGCGCTCGCGATACGCGTCGAGGAAGCGGACGACCTCGTCGCGCGGGGCAAAGCCCTCGGGATCATTCCCGCGATAGGCATGCCCCGGCAGCTCGATGCTCCAGGACGGAAACTGGAAGGTCAGCGAGTCCCAGCGCTCGCTCCGCCAGCGCTCGGCCACGCGCCCGCGCTCGAGGATGAGGTGCTCGCGGCCGAGCGCGCGCAGGTGATAGCTCAGCGCCAGGCCCGCCTGACCCCCACCCACGATGACGGTCTCGATCGTCTCCTCCACGCGGGGGATGGTAGCGCGAATTGCTTCGGTAGCGCGGGGGCGCGGGGCTATGGTGAGATCGTGCGCGCCACTCCGCGGCTGGCGCTCGGGCTCCTGCTCCTGGCGGCGACCTTCGCCGGGGCGCAGGGCAGCGAGGTTCCCATCCAGGCCAGCCATCGCATCTTCGTGGCGGAGTACGTGGCCGCGGTGAATGCCCGCGACGCCGAGCGATTCCGCCGCCTCGTGCACCCGCAATCGCTGGCCTGCATCACCGACGCGAATCGCGACTTCTACGACGAGTGGGTTTCGCGGGCGTTCCGCCACACGCTGCCCGATACGTATCGCCTGAGCAGTGTGCGCGCGGTCCCGCCCGGTACCCCGCCCGTCGTCCCGCTCCGCATGGCCGTCGACCCCGTCCCGCCCACCCATCAGATCCAGCTCGACGCGCAGACGGCCCCCTATCACTTCGTCACCATCGTGCTCCAGGTGACGCAGAGCGGGACCGGCTGGGTCCAGGTCATGCCCTGTCCCACCGCGGAGGGCCTCGCCGCCTTTCGCGCGGCGAAGAAGAAGGCCGCCGCCCAGGACGCGCGCGTGAAGGAGCTCGCGGCGGGGATTCAAGAGCCCCTGCGCGGGGAGATCGCGGCCCTCGTGAAGTCGGGGAAGAAGATGGACGCGGTCAAGCGCTATCAGGCCGCCAGCGGCGAGGATCTCACCACCGCGAAGAGCGTGGTGGAGGCGCTGGAGCCCGGCGCCCGCTAGCCGACTCCCGCGGTCGTGAAGTCGGCGGCCTAGGCCCGCGCGGGCGCGAGTGACACGGTGCGGCCCGTCGCGCTCGACTCCAGTGCGGCGGAGAGAATCTCCTGCACGTCGCGCCCCACATCGGGCGCGCAGAGGCCCGTGATGGGGCGGCCGTCCCGGAGGCGCGCGAGGAAGTAGGACACGCCGTCGCGCTCCCCCGCCGGGAGCTCCGGCGGCTCGACCGTCTCGCTCCCGTCGCCCCGGACGATCTGCACGCGGCCTTGCCCCACCTTCTGCCCCTCGCGGGTGGCGCGCGGCTGGTGCACGATCAGGGTGCCCGCGTCGCCATACACGATGAAGGCGAAGCCGGGCTCGCCGCCGATCTGGGTCCACGAGCCCTCCAGCATGGCCAGGGCGCGGGGATAGCGCAGGATCACCACCGCATTGTCCTCGGCGGGCAGGTCCTTCTTGCGGAGATGCGCGGCCACCGCGGTCACCGCGGCGGGACGGCCCAGCAGGGCGCGCGCGAGGATGCTGCCATAGCCGCAGTAGTCCACCAGCGCGCCGCCGCCGTTTCGCGCGGGGTCGTAGAGCCACGCGCAGAACTGCTCCGAGCAGCCGTACTCGCGCGGGCCCGAGTGGCCCCCGCGATGCGACAGCTGCACCGGCTCCCCCACCACGCCCTCGCTCGCCAGGGCGAGGCCGTGGCGGAGCGCCGGCCGCCACGCGGTGGGCCAGTTCACCATGAGGGGCCGGCCGGACTTGCGCGCGGCGGTGATGAGCGCCTCCGCGCCCGCGAGATCGGCGGCCATGGGCTTCTC
>Ga0134127_10000677_pt1 | contig 29206 bp, 22 predicted proteins | sample KB31753_FD_96459 | JGI IMG/M metagenome (GOLD analysis project Ga0134127, IMG submission 96459) | Terrestrial soil microbial communities with excess Nitrogen fertilizer from Kellogg Biological Station, Michigan, USA - KB3-175-3 | ecosystem: Environmental > Terrestrial > Soil > Unclassified ... | reverse complement strand
GCGCTCCATCGGGCGACAGCTTCGGGACGCACCAAGCGACTGGCGTCGCTCGTCATTTGCATTTCCCGGTTGGAGGCGGTTCCGCATACTTTCCTGCCATTCAAGACCAGACCGACGTGGGCCCATCCGGAGCATTACACCCCGGCCTTGGCTTCTTCGGTCTTCTCAACACTGCGACGTGAAACCCTGCCTTACGGTTGGGGCGACCACGAACAGCGTGGTCCACATCGGCAGCTTTTCCCTTTAGCCAACTCATCGGTCGTCGCGCGAACTCATCCGATACGTTTCGCAACGAAACAATTCTGCGCAATCGGTCTGGACCCTTTCCCAGAACGAACACCAACTCGACAGGCTGAGCCCAATACCGCCGCTGCTCTGGTGAAGGTTCTGGTGGCCCTGGATCGCCAATCGCGTACCACCACTTGTGCCCGCAACACTGGCACATACGCCAACCAGGAGGCTCGCACCAAATCGTCTCCCCTGCACATTTCGGGCATTTGGGATCGTCGGTTACCATCTGTGAATCGAATGACCCAAGCTCAGCCACGCCGGGTCAGAGAACGTGAACCGCGAAGCGGACTGAAAGCGCGTTCCCCGGCGTTGGCTGCTGCGCACGGTTAGACGGACTCATGCGAATCAATTCGTTGGAGTAAATACGAGGTCGATGCCCTTCGACTTGCAGAAAGACGTCAGCGCCCGCCTCTGCGCCTCAGATGGTGGGGCCGCCAGCGCGTTGCCGTCGTAGTGCAACACGCTCCCGCGAGGAAAATGCTTGATCACTTCTTCCATACGGTGCGAGTGGAATGCCCTGAAGACGTAAAGGCGTTGATCGGGACAAACGAGAACGTAAACGGTCGCACTCTCAACCGGCCCATGTAAGGGAACCTCATCCCCAATCTGGGACTGCACAAGATGATAATCTCTGGCAGAATCCTTGGCCGCGCCGGCGCTCAGCTTAAGACAAACAAGAACCAGCGAGAAGCAAGCGAGTGTAATAATGACTTTTCTCATAGCGTCTGTGACACGTGCACTTTCAAGTTATTGAACATTGTCGGCCTAACGAACCCAAACCGGAAGTGGCTCAGGCTACAGCCAACTCTTGAAGTGGCGGATGTAAATGACCTTCATGACTTGGGTGAGCAGGCAATAGGCGAGCAGCACCAGCGGCAGATAGATGAAGTAAGCGGCGGGCAACGGCTGCAGTTTGACCGCCGATGCCAGCGGCGAGAAGGGCAACCAGATTCCGAGAGCCATCACAACTGCCGTTGTCGCCAGCACGATGGGTGCGGCGGTGCTTTGGATGAACGGAATCTTCTCGGTGCGAATCATGTGGACGATGAGCGTTTGCGTGAGCAGGCCGACGATGAACCAGCCGGATTGGAACAGCGATTGTTCGGCGAGCGTGTTTGCGCCAAATACATTCCACATCACCCAGAACGTCAGGATGTCGAAGATGGAGCTGATCGGGCCGATGCAAACCATGAAAGTCGCGATGGTCCCTGCGCTCCACTGACGCGGTTTCTTGATGAAGTCCTCGTCCATGTAGTCCCAGGGGATGGCAATCTGCGAGAAGTCATAGAGCAGGTTTTGCACGAGCAATTGCACGGCGAGCATCGGCAAGAAGGGCAGGAACGCGCTGGCGACGAGCACACTGAAGACGTTCCCGAAATTGGAACTGGCCGTCATCTTGATGTATTTGATGACGTTGCCGAAGGTGCGTCGGCCTTCGATGACGCCACGCTCCAACACGAGCAGGCTTTTTTCCAGCAGGATGATGTCGGCGGCTTCCTTGGCGACGTCCACGGCGCTGTCCACGGAGATACCCACGTCGGCTTCGCGCAGCGCAGTGGCGTCGTTGATGCCGTCGCCCATGAAACCGACCGTGTGCCCGTGGGCCTTGAGCACGCGCACGACGCGCGCCTTCTGGTTTGGCGAGAGCTTTGCGAAGATGGTCGTGCGTTCGGCCAGGTCGGTGAGTGCGGCATCATCCAATGGCTCCACTTCCGCGCCCGTGGCGATGTGTTGAACGTCGAGGCCCACATCACGGCAAATTTTTCGCGCGACGATGGCATTGTCGCCGGTAAGAATCTTAACGGTGATGCCGTGGTCTCGGAGTAACCGCAGCGCCTCGGCGGTGGATTCCTTCGCCGGGTCAAGGAAGGCGACGAAGCCGGAGAAGACGAGATTGCACTCGTCCTTCACCGTGAGGGGCGGATGCTCTTTGGGCAGACGCTTGTAGCCCACGGCGACGACGCGAAGGCCGTCTTCGTTGAGCCGGTCACGCAAGGTCTTGAGTTGCTCGCGCATCTCGCTCGTAATCGTTTTGGCGCGGCCTTCGTCCTCCACTTCGGAACAGATGTCGAGCATCTCCTCGACCGCCCCCTTGCAAATCAGGATGTGTTCTTGCTTCGAATGAGTAAGGGCGACTGACATGCGGCGGCGTATGAAGTCAAAAGGGATTTCATCCTCCTTCCACCAGATCTTTGCAATTTCACGCAAACCGAGTTGTTCAGCGCGGTCAATCACGGCGCGGTCGAGCAAGTTTTTCAGGCCGGTCTGGAAAAGACTGTTGAGGTAGGCGTGCTCCAGCACACGCTGGCTCTCGCTGCCGTGGGAGTCGAGGTGGCGGATGAGCACGACCTTGTCCTGCGTGAGCGTGCCCGTCTTGTCCGTGCACAGCACGTCCATCGCGCCGAAGTTTTGAATGGCGTGAAGACGCTTCACGATGGTCTTTTGCCGCGACATTGCGATGGCGCCGCGCGCGAGGTTGGCGTTCACAATCATCGGGAGCATCTCCGGCGTGAGACCGACCGCAATGGCGACAGCGAACAGAAAGGCTTCGAGCCAGTCATGTTTCATCAGGCCATTGATGAGGAACACGGTGGGCGCCATCACCAGCATGAACTTGATGAGCAGCCAACTCACGCTCTTGACGCCGCGGTCGAAGGCCGTCTGGGGTCGCTTGCCGGTGAGCTTTTCAGCCATCGCGCCGAAGTAGGTGTGGTGGCCCGTGGCAAGAACCAGCGCCTTGCCCGTCCCACTGACGATGCTGCTGCCCATGAACAGCAGGTGCGGCGAATCCAGCACTTCGACGGGTAAGCCTTCGCGCGCAGCTGCCTCGGACGGCTTGAGCTTGCGCTCCGGTTCGTATTTCTCGACCGGCATCGCCTCGCCGGTGAGGGCGGATTGCGTGACAAACATGTCGCGCGATTCCAGCAGGCGCAGGTCGGCGGGAATCATGTCTCCGGCGGAGAGCTTCACAATGTCGCCGGGGACGAGTTCGCGAGTAGGAATATCAGAGGCTTGGCGGTCGAGTTCATTCGGCTTGCGATCCACGTCCTTGTTTTCGGCGCGCAACACGGTGGTTTCGTTGTGGACGAGCTTGCGCAGCGATTCGGCCTGCACTTGCGATTTCATCTCCTGCCAGAAACGCAGACCGGCGCTCAGAACGATCATCGAGAGCATTACGATGCCGGCTTTCAAGTCGCTGGTGGCGAATGAAACTGCCGCCAGCGCGGTCAGCACGCCGTTGAATGGATGTTTCAACGCGTGCCACAGCACAACGGGCCACGGAGGCGGTTTTTGGCTGGCGAGTTCGTTGGGGCCAAATTCCTCCAGCCGTCGCCGGGCTTCGGGCCACGTCAGGCCGTCAGAACCTGAACGAAGGCGCGCCAACGCGGCGGTTTGGTCGGCCTTCGCGGCCTCGGCTAGATTGCTGAAGTGTGGACTCTTGCCTTCGCCCCTGTTCAATGGGCTTTCGCCCTGACTCGCCTCCTCCTTTTGGAGGGCAGTAAGCAGGGCCTCAGGGTTCGGTCGCTCGCCACTCACCCGCTCAGTGTATTTCATTGAGGGCCAGATTCACCTTCAAAACATTCACCCGCGGCTATGATCTGGCCGCTCCCGTCAGCGCCGCCGGCGTCCAATCCTTCCAAGGCATCGCCTCCTTTGACGGTGACGATTTTCCCGTCTCAGGAACACGCTCCACGACGGTCACCGTGTGGACGTCCGCGCGCCTCGAAGGCGGCGGGCCAGCTTTCACGCTCGGGGCCAGGCGAACACTACCAAATCGAGGCCAGCACGAATTTGTTCGACTGGCAACCGCTGCAAACCACGACCACGAGCGTCGCCGGCGTCCCGTGTTCCAGCCGGCCCATCCCACGCAAAGCCCGCATCGTTTCTTCCACGCCCGGCGATTGCCGTAAGGCGATTCCTGAGTTGACCTAACCGCTGGCCAAGTGAGGCTGAGCAACCCAGCAGTACCGGAGCAAGCGATCACGCCTTTCGTAGATCCGATATCGGAATAGAGAACCCCTCGATTTGGTTGTCCACGCAGCGAATGTCGCGCGTCTCGGCCCCGATACGGATGCCGATCCGCGAGAGCGGCTTGCGCGTTTCGCGAAGCTCGTTCTTCGTCACCGTGACCGACTCCGTCTGGCCGTTGATGTCGATCGCAACGCCTTTCTCGCCTCCGCTGTCAATGATTCGGTTCCGCTCGAATCGGTTCCGATGCGGCGCAAACGCCTTGTTGCCGCCGCGAAAGTGGATGCCCGCCTCACGGCTCCGCCGGATGTCGTTCTCCCGAATCAGATTGTCCGAATCACTGTGGCCGAAGGTCATCCCGTAGTGGCAATCCTCGATCACGTTTTTCTCGTACAACCCATGCTGGGCGCCCCAGCAAAAGTAGATTCCCTCGTCGCTCCGCTGCAAGCGGTTGCCCCGGACGATGGAACGTTGGGAGCCAGAACCGGAGTGCAGCGCCAGTCGCGCTCCGTCGTGCAGGTGGCAGTTCTCGACCAGCACGTCGTGTGAAATGCCCCAGACAATGCCATCGCAGTAGAATTCGCGCACGGTGACGCCACGAACCGAGACGCGATTGCTCTCATCTAGGCGGACGCTGCCGTCGTCGAACGCGCCTTTATCGAGCATTTCGTTGTGGGCCTTGTTGCCGTCGATGGTGATGTTCTCGATGGCAACATCCGAGATGGATGTGCATTGCAACAGGGCAAAGTTCGTGGCGATTTTCGGTTCGCCATCGAGGTGAAACCGCTCCTCCAATCGGCGGTCCAGTTTGAAGCGATTGCCGGCGCAAGCGATCAGGGTCCGCTGAATGATGTTCGTGCCCTTGCCGTGGGGGTCCTTGCTGACGAGGCGCACGCCGTCACCCACTTGAAACTCCTTCGGATCCCCCAGCGTGACCTCCTGGTCCCAATGGTCGCCATCGACGATGAGCCGCGTGGTGGCCGATGGCTCCTTGAATAGCACCGAATCCGCCCCGCTCCCCAGAAGGCGGACCTTCGAGTGGAGAAAAACGGAGTTGCGCATTCGATAGGTGCCGGGAAGGACGTGCACGGTGCCGCCACCCAGCCGCGCGACGTAATCGACTGCGGCCTGGATGACTCGCTCCGTGCTGCCGACGAGGTCCGCCTTCTTCGGACTCACAGTGATGGTGATGCGTTGTTTCCAATCCGGCTCGACAGTGTCCCCGAAGATGGCCCGGGGATTCGAGTTCTGGGGCAGTTCGTCCGCCTGCAACAGCGGGACGCCCAACGCGCCAGCCACCAGGCCGGTGAAGTTTCGCAAGAACTGCCGGCGCTCCAGTCTTTGGAGCGTCAGCGGTCGAAGTTCGTGTTCGTTCTCATTCTCAGCGTCGGAGTTCTTCATAGGCAAATCCCAAAATCGGGCATTCGAAGTGCCACCGGGGACGAGCCGGCCTTTGCAACTTAGTCCAGAGTTCGTTCAATTCTTCGGCTTGAGCCACTCCCACATATGTCCGGTCTTCTCCGTGTTTCCGGCGCGATCCACTGCCCGGGCTTCAATTTTCCGTGGCGCGGTCCGTGGTGAATCGAGCAAGATCTCCCAGTCCACGACTCCCGCGTGTGTCGAGACAATCCTTGCCGGGCGCTCATTCACTATCACGGAAGCGACGTCGCCATTGTCCTGGGTCACGCCACGCACAAGAACCTTTCCCTTCACCGGCTGCACGGAGGTGATCATCGTGGCCGGCGGCAGGTCATCCAAGGGTTCGAGCAACGTGGGGAATTTGGCGTGCAGCACCTCGGCGGCGCGCACGTCCTTGCCCGTGAAGCCGTCCACCGGGCGATAGTCGGCGGCGCTCAGCTCCCCGGCAAATTTCGCGCTCACGACCTTGGTCACGTGACCCAGGCTCGGGTAATCGTGGAAATAATAGGCGACGGGGTTCTGGAGCTTTTCGTTGCGCGGGCCGCCGCCGAGGTCCACGACCTTGCCGTAGCGCGAGACGCTGTTCGTGATGGTCAGCCCACGGAAGTGCCCGGCCGTTCCAATCTGCGGCGAAGTGCAAGCGAGTTGAATCAGCGGGTCCCGGCCCACGCGGCAGTTTTCCAACCGCAGGTCTTCATAGGTAAACGACCCGAATTGCACGCTTTCGTCGTCATGACCGCGATTGATGGGCTCGGAGACTACGTTGTTGAAACGGATGCGACGGTAGACGTGCGCATCGTAATCGGGATGATACACGCCATACACGCCGTCCTTCACCTCGAGCCCGTCCATCAGGAAGAACTGCAGGTTCGGGCGCAGCACGTAGTGCGTTTGCCACGCGCGAAGGTTGCGCGCGATGAACGGGTGCTGGCGATCGCCGTGCACCGAGCCGTTGCGGTCGTCGCCGAAGTTGAAGCTGTACAAACCTTCGCTGTGCGACTCGTTGTCTTCGAAACGCAGGAACGGAATCGTGCGCACATCCGTTTCCTTTCGAGAGCCATCCGGCTGGCGGAGGTTCAGGTTCGGATCGAAGTTGCTCGGCTTGGCGATCTCGAAGCGATACCCGTATTCGTCATTCTCACAGGCGACGTTTCGGGTGAACGTGTTTCGCCCGTTGGCCCACCAGAACCCCGCGCCGTCATTGGGATCGAACGGCAGCACCTGTTTGGGCAACCGCCTCCCGCGATATGCCTGCACGGCAAGATTCCGATCCAGCAGGTTGTATTGCTCCGTGGCGTCCTCGAGAAAAAAGCCGTGTCCGACCGACTGGTAGCCGACGCAATCGCGCACGAGCAGATAGTCCGTGCCGTGAATGGTGATCCAGCGATTGTGCGAATCCCAAATGCTCGCGCCAAGCACGCCGCTCCCGCGCATCGTGTCGCGCACCAGATGGAAATGGATGGCGTATTTGCCGAGCACGCCCTCCTTGCCGAGGTGGCGAAACTCCGCGTAGGAAATCCCGCCACTGCTGTCGCGATGGTACATCGTATGGCCACGAACACCCCGCGGCTCCGCGGATTCGATGACCACGTTGCGCGAAAGATTCGCCACTTCACTGCGCGTGATACCGGTGCCGAGATGTTCGTAAGCCAGCGGCTTGTCCAGCGTGAGCGTCGTGCCGTCGATGCCCGTGATGAATCGCTCCTCCGTTTCCACTCGCCGGGGCTTGCGAACGGTCTGTCGATAACTGCTGCCGCCGTCCTCGCTCTCCCGCGACACCGTAATGATGATTCGGTCACCGGCCTTCCAACCGGTCACTGGTTCGGTGAGCGCCACTTTGCTGTCGCCCGGTTTTGCGGTGGCGCCGAGTTTGACCCAGGTGCGATTCATCGGCGCGCCGTGAATGTCCAAGCGTCCGCCGCAATTCATCAATGCGGGCAGGCTGTTCGTGTCCATCCCGTCGAAGTAATTGAGACGAATGGTTGCAGTAACATTGGGCGGAATGGGGCTGGCGGACGTCCCGATTTCCAGGGCGGGAACGGCGGTTGCACTCTTCTTGCCGCTTGCGTCCGCCGGTTCCCCCATTTCGTGGCAGTTGAAGCCATCCTCACTGCACGATTCGCCCGGCAGAACCTTCAGCAATCCGACATTGAGCAGCGTGGATTTGTCTCTTGCGAAGCTGAGCGTTCCCGCGACGTGCAGCACGCGGAATTCGTCTTCCGAATTCGCGTCGTAAGTCACCGCGTGCCCGGCGCGGATCTGAACGTTGGCCCCGGACTGCGGCGCGCGTTTGTCGACCCACGTCCTTGCGTCCGACCACTTCCCGCTCCGCGCGGATTGCGCGTCGAAGCGAACCGTCGGCGCCGCCGCATGGGCCGTTGCCATGGCGGCCAAAAGGAGCAAGGAGTGAACTGTCTGGAAACGCCACATAGCTTTGAAATCAGATGATAGCGGCGAGGTGTTTATTCAGGACGCGAATCATACTCTCTGCGTGAACGAAATCGGAACGGCGCTCGGAATACAACCCAGATGACCAAAGCGACAAGTGCGCCAAAGTAAGCCCACAGCCCCTGTTGCCAACCAACCGAGCCGCCAAAGAAACCTGTGACCAAAGCGAGTGCATGACCTATGGCCAAAACTCCGGGTGCAGGACGGCGGAGCAGCAGAACAATCGCCAATCCGGCCAACACGCCTGCAATGCCGCCCCATGTCGTGACACTGTCGTGAAGCCGGTAATGCGTCTCATCAGTGACGACGCGCGAACCAATACTGTAGATGAAGTTCCAGAGGAGGGACGCACCAAAAAGACCGGCGAGCCAACTGCTGGCTACTGATGCTCCGCACAACGGTAGACGAGTCATGGTCATGTCGAGACGCATAGAGCGACCCAAGCCCGGCCACAGCGGCCACGAGACGCGGCGATTGGAACGGGAGAGCGATGCCGCCGTTTTCTGCAGGTTTTGGTCATCGCTTCATCGGCCCGATGTAACGGCGGGCCACGACGACATCGTCGAACCAGACCGATTGGCTCTCCTTCCAATACTGCTTGGTCGGGTCGCCTTCGTCGTAGCCGTAGTGTTCGAGCCAGAAGCAGTTCACTTTCAAATCCATGTCGTTGCGCCAGCGGATGCCGGTGAATTCGCCGGCCAGCTTGCCATCGATCCACATCGCCTGTTTGCCGTCGGATTTGTCGGGCGCGGTGTTCGCCTGGATCATGAACTCCCAGCACTGCCATTGATTCAAAGTGGGGATGACGCGGTCCTTGCCGGCGGCTGAGCCCTTGCCCGGGCCGGGCGGGAAGAAGCCGTTGCCCCAATACTTGTCCATCTTTCGATCCGGCTCCATGTCGAGATAGTAGGTGTACAGGTTCACTTCGCCGGGCGGCGGATTCTTCCCCCACGCAAACCACGGTTCCATGCCCGTGGAGTAATAGGTGCCATTCGGCTTCAAGCCGGCCTTGCCGAACGCGGACCATTTGTTCGTGCGCTGATTGGCCCCCAGCCACACAAAATGATGATTGTATTGGTAGTCCGGCGAAAACTTGACATAGAAGCGCGCATACACCGCGTCGGCCGGGCATGAACCACTTAATCGCGTCGCCGCCCTGGTTTTTGCCGCGCTCCATCGGCATCTGCACGCACCAACTGCCCGAGTTCGGCGTCTCCTCGATCATCACGACGCGTCCGCGCTTTTGATCCCACTTCTTCATATCACCGGATTCAAAGTTGTCCGCGAAGAAGACGTCGGGGTCATTGGCAATGCCGACGTCGCCGGGATGCTTTGCGGCGAGACTTTCGACTTTCGCGCCGTCTGCCTGCCCCTGTGCCGGAGCGCCGAGCTCCTGCTCGGCTCGATCCGCCGTTTGGGCACGCGCCGAGCGGGAGCTCGGCGCTCCATTCTCGCCAGGTTCGAGTTTCGCGAGCCGTTCCTGAGATCTGCGATCAATCCACGTCGCAGGATAGACTTCGCGTAACCGCGTGAACGCGGCAATCGCTTCGTTGGTCTGGCCGCGGCCCAGGAGACCGTTCGCCTGCTTGAATTCGTCTTCGCCGACGGTGAGTGCGCGCGCCATGATACGCCCGGCTTCCTCCCGCGTGAGGTCGATCGGCACTTTGGCAAGCACGGGTGGGTTCGTATCGGTCAGGATGCGGAACGCCTCAGGATTGCGTTCACGGAACAGCCGGGCGCGCATGTCGCGCTGATGGTTGAGCGCGTCGCCGCCTTCGCGCTGGCCGTGCGGGTCAATGTCCGCGATGGCCAGCCCGTCCGGACCTTCCGCCCTGGCAACGATTTTTCCCTGAGGGGAAATGATCATGGCGCCGCTGCCGCGATGGGCGACCACCAGCCAGATGAAGTTCTCCGCCGCGCGCACGCGCAAGGCTTGCACACCGATGTCATCGTCGCCGATGGCGGCCGTGCCCATCGTTGGGAAAAAGATGATGTCCGCGCCGGCGAGCGCCAGGCAGCGCGCCGTCTCGGGCACAACGAGGTCGTAGCAGATGAGCAAGCCGGCGGTGCCGAGATCGGGCGTCGGGAAGACAGGGAACGAAGTGCCTCGCTGGCGGGCGCCAGCTTCTCCCCAGGTAGGACAAACTTTGTGATAACGGCCAATCTCCCGACCATCGCGACCCAGGAGGAAGGCGGTGTTGTAAATCGCGCCATCCGGCTCCGTGAAGTCGCTGCACACGACCAGATACATGCGATGCCGCGCGGCAGCCGTGCCGAGCCGGTCGAGCATCCGCTTCACGGCTTTGGGCAGAAGCTCCTTCGCAAGCGTCTCGTTCGCGCCCACCCAGTTGAGCAGGCCGGGCGTGTCTTCGGGCAAAACAAGAGCGTCGCACCCGGCTTCGCCCGCGCGCTGCACGACGCGTTCAAGTTCTGCAAGGTGCTTTTCCACCGCTGCGAGCGCGTCGTTCGCGTTGAGCCGGAAATCGACAACGCGCCGGGCGGCCTGCGCTGCAGCGATGCGAACGGTGTTGGACGAACGGGACTCGGCTGCGAGGCAGGTCATTGCCTCAGACAGGAAGAATAACAGAGCGAGCCACGCAGGGCAGCTACTTGCTTTCATTGGATAAGCAGAATGCGGCAGCCGCGCAGGTTCGACAACACGAGAATCCTGGCCCTTTCGAAATCACTGGACAGCGGCAGTTTTTTGTTTGTGATGGGGTCCAACATGAAAAGCTGGGCTGCCAGACTTGCGCTCCTGTTTGCGACCAGCCGCTTGTTCGCCGCCGAGGGGAATGAGTCGATTCCGTGGCGACAGGATCAAGCGCCCAACGCGCCGTACTCGCCGCTGGAAGCCGTCAGCAAGTTCACCGTGCCCGAAGGCTTCAAGGTCGAACTCGTCGCCAGCGAACCGGACATCGTGAACCCCATCGCGATGACGTTCGACGATCGCGGCCGAATCTGGATCACCGAGAGCATCGAGTATCCGCGCAAGCCGGCCGGCACCGGTCGCGACCGGGTAAAGATTCTCGAGGACACCGACCGGGATGGACGCACGGACAGAGTCTCGATTTTCGCCGACGGATTGAACATCCCCACGGGGGTGGCGATTGGGTACGGCGGCGTGTGGGTGCTCAACGCACCCGACCTGCTCTTGCTCCGCGAGCGCGACGGCAAAGAGATCAGCCGCGAAGTGGTGGTCACGGGTTTCGGCCGCACGGACACACATGAGCTGCCCAATTCACTCACGTGGGGACCTGATGGGTGGCTCTACGGATTGAACGGCGTCTTTAACCAATGCCGTGTTCAATCGAACAACGGCCGGGAATACCAATTCAATTGTGCCCTCTGGCGCGTGCATCCGCGCACCCATGAGTTCCAAATAGTCTCCGAAGGCACGAGCAATCCCTACGGCCTGGCATGGGACACTGAGGGCAGCGCGATCGTGGAGGCGTGCCATTGGGCAAACGATCATCTCTTCCATTTCGTGGAAACCGGCCATTACCAGAGGCAGGCGGGCGCTTTTCCTCCCTTCACGATTCCGCTAGGCTCCATCACGGACCACGGCCATCAAAAAACGGCCTACTGCGGTCTCGCGTTTCTCGATACGGACGCGTATCCGCCGCCGTTCCGCGAGCGCATCGTCGTCGGCAACATCCACGGCGGCGCGCTCAACGTGGACCGGTTGCAACGCGACGGGGCGACCTACCTGGCGAAAGGCGAGCCGGATTTGCTCAACGGCAACGACGCGTGGTTCATGCCTGTGGCGCTGAAGGTCGGGCCGGACGGGTGTCTGTACCTGCTGGATTGGTACGATCGCTATCACTGCTCCCAGGACGCCGCGCGCGATCCGGAAGGCGTGGATCGGCTCAAGGGCCGGCTGTATCGGCTGCGCTACAAGGAATCGCCGCTTGCCCCGAAACTCGACCTCGCCAGCGAAACGGATGACCAATTGATCACGCGTCTGGCGAGCGGGAATGTTTATTACCGCGAGACCGCTCAGCGAATTCTGACGGAGCGGAACCAATCGCCAGAGCTGCGTGGAAAATTGGAGAGGATGGTCCTCACCAATGCCTCCCTCAAGGCCGTCGAGCGAGAGGGCGCGGCCGGAAGGCGAACCGGCGAGGCCACCGCCAGGGAACGCAAAGCCAGATTGCACGCGTTGTGGGCGTTGATCGGGAGCGGGACGCTCGAGCCCGGATTTCATCTGAAGTTGCTCGCCGATTCCGATCCCGCTTTCCGCGCGTGGGGTGTTCGCGCCGCAGGAAATTTCGGCGCCGTGTCGGCGGCGATTCAGGAAAGAGTGACCGCGATGGCGCGAGATCCTTCGCCGGATGTCCAACTCCAGGTCGCCATCGCCTCGCGCAAAATCAAAGACTTCGACGCTTTGCCCGTGCTGAGCGAGGTGCTCGAAAGTTGCGGGCACGACAAAACCATTCCCTTCATCTCCTGGAACAACCTGCATCCACTCCTGGAAACGGGCAGTGCGCGTCTTGCTTCACTACAAAAGAACTTCTCGCCGGCGCTGGCCGCTCTGTCGTCGCGAATTGTCGAACGAATGCTGAGCGCCCAAGAGCCGGATGGCGCTGCCGTCGCGAAGTTCACCCTGTTCGTGGCGAACCGCGATGGCGAGCGCGCGAAGGAATGCCTGTCAGCCATCGCCTCGATGCTGGGCGCGCTGAGCGAGCCGTCCATCGCCCGGCTCACGGCTGAACTGAAGCCGGTGTTGCAGGAACTTCTTGCGCGCAAGGCAGACACGCCATTCTTGCTGAGCGCGCAATTGCTCGCCGCGCGATTGGGCCTCGCGGAAGTCGATTCCGCCGCGGTTCGCGCCCGATTCAGCTCGGCCTCGGAGCGGGAAGCCATCCGGCTTCAGGCGTTGGATGCCCTTGTTGCCTTTCGCGATCCGCAGTTGCTCGCCATGTTGCCTGAGGTTTTGTCGTCCGGTTCGCCGGAATTCATTCGACGCTCACTTGCCGTCCTCGGTCGGGTGGAAGATCCGAAGCTTGCGGATGTCCTCCTGGGCGAATACGCCCGCCTCGCGCCGGAGCTTCAGCCACTCGCAGTTGATCTGCTTCTGCAACGGGAGCGGTGGGCGCGGAAGCTCCTTGATGCGGTGCTCGCAAACAAGCTCCCCAAGGGTGTGCTCCATGCAAATCACCTGCGGAAAATTCTGGAAAGCAATGATCGCGAGGCGCTCTGGGCCGTGGAAAAAGCGTTTGGCCGGATTCGCGAAGAGCGTAACCCTGAGCGCGAGAAGGTTGTGGCCGAAATGGCCGCGTACCTTCGCGGCCACTGGGGCGATCCGCGCCGCGGTCAAGTCGTCTTCCGAAACTTGTGCGCGCAATGCCATTCGATCCATGGCGACGGCGGCGCGGTAGGGCCCGATATCACGTCGAACGGCCGCGCCACGTTCGAGCAACTGCTTTCGAACGTGTTCGACCCGAGTCTGGTGATCGGTCCCACGTACCAGGTCACAACCGTCGTGACGAAGGATGGGCGCAATCTCACCGGGCTGCTCGCGGAGGACAATGAGCAGCGTGTCGTGGTGCGCCTGCCTGGCGAAGGGGAGGAAACCGTGCCGCGCAACAACGTCAAGTACACACGCGTGAGCAAGCTCTCCATGATGCCGGAGGGACTCGAGGCGTCGCTCAACAAAGAGGACTTGTCCGACTTGTTCGCATTCCTCGCGCTCGACAAGGCGCCGTCAGACCCGACGGCCAGGCTCATTCCCGGCGCGCCCGCCGGACCGCGGGCGATTGCGCGGACCGGCAACCAAATCAAGGTGGAGCGAACCGAGAGTCGCCTCAACATCCGCGCGCGCAAGCCGGCATCGGACGCGTGGTTTGAACTGGCCAGCTACGTAATGGACGCAAAATCCCGTCCCTACGTCCACCCGCTTCGCGACCCATCAGGAAGCGTGGTGCTCACTGAAGACCGTCCTGCCGATCATCCCTGGCAGCACGGCATCTTCACAGGCTTCCATCGCGTGAACGGATTCAACTACTGGAAGGAAGACGAAGGCAAACAACGTTTCAGCAAGCTCCTCGATGTCAAGGAAGCCGCGGACAGCATCTCATGGCGTGCGCTGATCGAGTTGGTCGCGCCGGATGGAACAGTGGTGCTCGAGGAGGAGGACTCCATCACGATGCATGCGCCTGAATCGGCAGATGCCTGCCTCATCGACTTCGATCTGCTGTTACGCGCGAAGGGTCAGAACGTAAGCTTTGGAAAGTTCTTCGTCGGTGGACTCGCAGTTCGCATGCCATGGGACAAGACAAGCCCGCGCCAGACCCATCTCAATTCCGATGGCCTGCGCGGCCGCGAATGCGACCAGAAGCGCGCGGCCTGGTGCACCGTGGAGCGGCCGTTTGGTGGGGAGACATTCGGAGTTGCCATTCTCGATCACCCGGCCAATCCCAATCATCCACCCGGCTGGCGTGTGGACGAACAGGGATTGATCAACCCAAACGTTTCATTCCTCGGAGACTGGTCGATTCCCGCAACGCACGAACGACGCTTCCGCTATCGCCTTGTCGTCTATCGCGGCCCGGCTGTTCGGGGACAACTGGCGGCGCGATTCGCAGCGTTTGCGGGCGAAACGAAGTAAATTCCCTTCGAGCCGGCCTACTCAGGAGCGTAAACTCAAGAAACTCTGATTCGACGGGACCCCTTTATGGCCTCGTTTCAAAAGTTTGCCCAAGGCTAGAGTGATTGCCAAAAGTCATTTCCGAAATGGTGGGCGGCGCCCTGCTGGGCGCGGCAAACCGGCAGGTTTGCCCCACCATTTCGGAAATGACTTTTGGCAACCAGTCTATCGAAACTTCGCGCTGTGGTTTCTGTGCAGTCAGTGCGGCGGACCCGGGGTCAGGCCCCGGATGGGCCGGGCCCAGCGTGGAGCAGGAATCGCATCATCGAGTCGCCGTGCTTCATCTCCTTCACCTCGTTCCATGCCGCTGTCAGCGTCAAGGAGTCGCGCCGCGCGTGACCCAGCACGAACCTGCCGTCCGGCGCGAGTAAGTCCGGAAGTTGTGGGTCGTCGAGCAACTGTTGGGAAAGCGATTCGGAGCGCCGTCCGGCGTTCTTTTCACCAAACGGCGGGTCGGCGAGAATCAAATCGAACTGAGAACCTTCGGCTGCGAGTTGCGGGATTGCCGCGAACACGTCTTGCACGCGCAAGTGGAAGCACCCGCGGTCCAACCCGGTCGCGGCGAAGTTCTCTTCGATGAATCGGGCGTGCTTGCGCGAGCGCTCCACACACGTCGCCTCGGTTGCGCCGCGGCTGAGGCATTCCAGGCTCAAAGCGCCTGACCCGCCGAACAGTTCGAGCACGCGCGCGCCTACGACGCGGCCGCCGAGGCTGTTGAAGATTGCCTGTCGCACCAGGTCCGGCGTCGGCCGCACAGCCAGGCCTTTGGGGACCTTGAGAATCAAACCAGCGCAGTTGCCGCCGATGAGACGCATGGGAGACGTTGAAGCGTTAAATCGTTGAATCGTTAAAGCGTTGAACCGTTGAAACGCCCAGTTTGCTCAAAGCGCGCGATTCAACGATTCAACGATTGAACGGTTTTAGACTGGTTGCCAAAAGTCATTTCCGAAATGGTGGGGCAAACCTGCCGGTTTGCCGCGGCGCCCAGCAGGGCGCCGCCCACCATTTCGGAAATGACTTTTGGCAATCAGTCTAACGCTCAACGTCCTCACCGCACCCCCTCGTCCGTCACGACGCCATTGACCACCACGCCCACGCAATGAGTGGCGTATTCGAATGGGTCGCCGTCATAGAGCGCGAGGTCGGCGTCCTTGCCGGATTCGAGCGAGCCGACCCTTTTCTGAATGCCGAGCAGCTTCGCGGCGTCGAGCGTGATGCTCGACAGCGCCTGCTCAAAGGTCAGCCCGTTGGCCGCGGCCACCGCGGCTTCAAACAGGACCACCCGCGTTTTGGGAACGTAGGATTCGTAGCCGCTTTGCAAGGCGAATGGGATGCCAGCCTTCCTGAGTTTGGCCGCCGTTTCGAAGCTCAGGTTTTCCTCTTCGCCCTGGGCTCGCGCCATCGTGGGATGCAGGATGATCGGAAATCCGCTCTTCTTGATCGGGTCGAGGACGAATGGGGCGTCAGCGGCGCCATCAAGGACAATCTTGAGCTTGAACTCCGCCGCGATGCGCAATGCTGAGAGGATGTCCTGATGCCGGTGCGCGGTGACGAGCAAGGGCTGCGAGCCGTCGAGCGCCCGGCCCAGCGCCTCGAGGCGCAGGTCGCGGCTCGGCCGCTTGTCGGCCTCCTTTTTCGACTGCTTGCGGGCATATTCCGTCGCACGGATCAATTCGGCGCGCAGCATGGCAACCGCCTTTGAGCTGGTGCCGGGAGGCTTGCCTCCGGCCCCCGTCGCGCCCGGACCGAGCGTTGCGGCGGTCATGGCCGCAGGGACGACGAGCGCCTGGTCGAGGCGGAGTGGGTGCGTCTTGACGATCATCGTCTGGCCGCTCACCAGTGCGCCCGGAGCGTGCCCCGTGTGAAGCGTAGTGACGCCGAAACTGCGCACGTACTCGACGAGTGGGTCGCGCGGATTAAAGCCATCGACCGCGCGCAACTCGGGCTGGATGGCCGCGGACTTTTCGAGCTGCTCCTGGTCGTGCGGCTGATTCAGAATGCCGGAGAAGCCGACGACCGAGCGCGCATCGATCAGTCCTGGGGTGACAACCTTTGCCTTCAGCAGTCGCACCCCTTCCGGGACTTTGATCGAGGCGGCCTTGCCCACGGACTTGATCTTCCCCTCTTTCGTTGTGAGCACGATGCCGTCGCGAATCGGTGCGCCGTCCATCGTGTAAACCGTCTCGCCCTGGATGGCCAGTTGCGCGCGGACTGACAGAGCCATCAACCAGATCGAGGTGGCGGTGAGACGTTGAAACGTTGAAACGTTGAAACGTTGAAACGGACCACGGCTCGCGGGGACGCTCGCCCCACCAAGCAACCCGGAACCCGGAACCCTGAACTGGGAACCCGGCAAGTGCGTTTTCATCGCGGGTCCTCCTCTCCAAAGCAACACGACAGGCCGTCGCGCGGCTTGCCGGCGCCCGGGCCGCCGGTGGACCAAAGCCGGTCCTTGGGGTCGCTGCGGTCAAACACCTTCCGCCCCTCGATCCAGGTTTCCTCGATGTGTGTATACACGCTGAAGGGCTCGCCCGAGAGCACGATGAAGTCGGCGTCCTTGCCCGCGTCGAGTGAACCGATCCGATCCTCCAAATCGAGCATCTCGGCGCCCGCCAGCGTGAGCGCCTTGAGCGCGCCGGCGCGGGTCATCCCGCCGCGCACCGCCAGTGCCGCCGAGCGCAGGAACAGCCGCGAGTCGGTGACCGGGTCGTCCGTGTGAAAACCGGTCAGCACGCCAGCTTGTTCGAGCACGGCGCCGGTCTTGAAGTCCACGTCGCGCGCTTCGATTTTTCCACCGGGGCTATCCACGACGATGACCGAGCAGGGCGCCTTCGCGGCTGCGATTTCCTCGGCGACCTTCCAGGCGTCGCTGACGTGATGCAGCACCGCACGGAAACCGAACTCCTTCTGCAATCGCAGCACGGTAAGGATGTCGTCGTGACGGTGCGTGTGATGTTGCACGACGCGTTCGCCCTTGAGGACTTCCACGAGCGATTCCATAGCGAGGTCACGCGCGGGCAGTTTCTCGGGATCGCCCTTGGCGCGCTCGATCTTGTCGCGGTACTCCTGCGCCGCGATGAATTTTTCGCGCACGAGCGCGGCGGACTTGGCGCGCGTGCCGGGGAACGGCGGGTCGCGGCGCGAATTGGTGCCGTTGGCCATCTTGAGCCCGCCGGCCACGCGGCCGTATTTGTTCGTGATGAGCAGGTCATCGATGGATTCGCCGTCGCGCAGCTTGAGGTAAACTGTCTGGCCGCTGCACAACAGGCCGGAGCCGGACATGACATTGGCCGTCGTGATGCCGCCGGCTTGCGCCTTTTGAACGGTCGGGTCGCGCACGTCGAAGGCGTCCAACACGCGCAACTCGGGTTGGATGGGGGCGGAAGGTTCGCCCGTCGGCACGCCGCCGATGTGGCTGTGCGTGTCCACGAGTCCGGGCATGATGACCTTTCCCGCGACGTTGTGCACGACTGCCCCGGGGGGGACGGCCGCGCCCGGAGGCCCCACGGACTTGATTTTGCCGGCCTCGAACACGAGCACGCCTCCGTCAATATCATTCCCCGAAACGGTAATGATCTTCGCCCCAACGAAGGCGATCGGCGGCTCCTGCGCAACGGCATCGGCGCCCGCGCTTGCCAAAGCCAGCGCCAACAGGCAACGCCAGGCACGCCACGGAGGCAATGGAACGGGCTCGTTTCGCATGACGGCGGAGACTCTACGGACGGGGCCGCCGTTGACAATGAGATACGGGCTGCTCCGCCCAGGACATGCCTCAGCTTGAGGAGGAACCGCGACCAAAAGATTTCCGGGCTGTATCGATATTGACTCTTCCCTCGCAGGCTCACTTATGACAAACTCATGGCTCGTCCAGCACTGCTGGCGGCATCGATATGAAGAAGCTCCGAAAGAAACCAACGCCTTTGCAACCGTTCCAGGACGGCCAAATCTGGCAGTTGGGCGATTCCAACTTGCAAATCGCCCACGTCGGCAAGACGCTGGTTCACTACAAACATTACAAAGCCCAGACCAAACGGTCCCCTGTCCGGCTGTCAAACAAAGGCGTGTTGGAAAAGTTCCTTCAGGACAACGACGCCATATTGCTTCGTGGTTCCGCGCGATTGGCCCGTGCACAGCCCTAGCGCGCCCAAACACCTCCCGATAGTTGGAATTGTCCGCGAAAGTCCTTAGGCGGAGAAGATACCGGGCTCGATCTCTTTGGGCGCGGTTTCCACCCTCCTTAGAACTTCATGTTGAGGACGAACATCACGGAGTGCGATCGTAGCCCATCAAAGGCCACGCGGAAATCCGGGCCGCTGCCCGGGATCAATGGGGGATAGCTGAACGAGGACTCTTCGGTCACGAAGTACTTGTAACCCAAGCCGAGCGAGACCTGCTTGTTCAACTCGAAACGCACCCCGGCGAACGCCTGCCACGCCCACACGACGTCCGTATCGTCGCCGAACACTGCGTCCGTGCTGTTTCCGAAGCCATCCGTGTCGAACACCGTGAGCGAACCTCCTACTCCGGCACCGATGTAGGGAGTGATGATCGTACGAGGAATCGGGTAGGAGAACGTGACGTTGACCAGGAACGGCGCGTTGTAGAGTACGGTATCTTCATTCACGAAGAATCCCGACGTAGAGTCAATATCGGCGCCGTTAAAGCCGAATTCGAAGTCGGCAGCGAGGTACTTGTTGAAAGCGTAGCCGATGGCGGCGTCGAAATTGAAGCCGACGTCGAACTCCACATTCTGGCTGACTGGGCCTCCAAATTTGGTCAACTGTCCGTCCTGAAAGAACGTGGGACCGATGTCCGTTCGAAAATAGGGGCCGGCTCCCTCCGTGCTGAACCGAAGACCTTGAGCCATTGCCCCGGGCGCACTGAGCAAAAGCGGCAGGGCGGCAAAAATGGCGGATATCAGGAAACGCTGGCCTCTTGCTTGCGGGGCCGGCCGTTTCAGGGGGGATGGAGTTCTTGCAGGGTTCATCGTCTTCCAGTCTCGGCGAATGCCGCCCGGCGTCAAGCACGGTGTTCGTGCGTTTGAGAAGCGGTACGGCGCAGCGGCGGCAGGCATCCGCAGCCGACTTGCACGAGCCGGAATGAGTCACTTGTCCGGCGCCGCCTTCTTCTTGTCGAGCTTCTCCAACTTCGGGCGGATGACAACGCTGCAATAGGGCGCGCGCGGATTGTTCCGGAAATAATCCTGGTGATAGTTCTCCGCTTTGTAGAACTGCGTCAGCGGCGCGATTTCCGTGACGATGGGAGCCTCAAAATGCGCCTGCGCAGCCTTCTTCGATTTTTCCGCGGCGGCCTTTTGCGCCTCGGTGTGGTAGAAGATCACGGAACGATACTGGGTACCCACATCCGCGCCTTGGCGGTTGAGCGTGGTGGGGTCGTGGGCTTCCCAGAATGTCTCCAGGAGCTTTTCGAAAGTGATCTTCCTGGGATCAAATGCAACCTGCGCGACTTCAGCGTGGCCGGTTTTGCCGGAACACACCTGTTCGTAAGTCGGATTGACCACGGCACCGCCCGCGTAGCCGCTGGTTACGGACTTGACGCCGTCCAGTCGTTCGAAGACGGCTTCGATGCACCAGAAACAGCCGCCGCCAAGCGTGGCGAGTTCAAGACCGTTGGTCGGGGAATCGGTCGCATTCATTTTTTGGGGGGCCGCGTCCGCCGTCGCCAGGGTAATCAGCACGGCGGCCGTCAGGCAACTCAGGATCAGCTTCATCAGTCGTTGTTCGTAAGTCGATTATGGAGTGGCCCGGCTTACACGCAAGATCGCGTGTGCTGCGGATTGGCAGTGCATCTTCACGCACTGGAAACCCATCGCCACCCGCTTGTCAGCGGCCCCTTCGTCCCGCATTGCACCGGGGTCACTGGGCTTTCGTTTTGGCAGCCTGATGCTTAAGCGCGGCTTCATTGTAATCGGCTTCGCTCATCAGGGATTGAGCGCGAAGCTCCGTGGCGCGTGCGAACTCCTCTTCTGCTTGCTGAAGCCTGACGCGGTCTGCCGCAGCCTGATCGCCGCTGAGTTCTGCCCGGCGCAGGTCCGCCGCGTGTTTTGCCTTGTTGTATTCAGCCTCACTCACGAGTTGGTGACGGCGGAGTTCAGAGATGCGCTCCAACTCTGCCTCGGCCTGGCGCAATCGGACTTGTGCCACCGCCGTCACATCACCCTTGGCTTCCGCTTTCAGCAATTCCACGACGAAGGTTGCCCGGCTCAGTTCACCTGCGCTGGCGACGTTTTGAGCATGAAGCTTTGTGACCTGCGCCAGTTCCAGTTCGGCCTTCGGCAGTTTCATTTGTGCCGCCTGCATCTTGCCACGGCGCGCCTGCTGTTCCTCCTTCTCCAGGGAACGCAAGCGGGCCACTTGGCCACGAAGCCGAAGCACTTCTGCTTGTTGCTCCTGCGGAAGCTGCGCGGAAGAGGCCGGCCGCGGTGAGGCAACCCGCTCTGCCATCAACCGCTGTTTTTCCTGTTTTTCCATGGCAGCTTGCTCGGCTTCGGCCACAAGCTGATCCACTTGCTGCTGTAACTGCTGGTTCTCCTGCCTGGCTTGCTTGAGGGATTGATGCTGAAGCACCAGGGCGAGTGTAAGCAAGCCGCCGAGCAGAACTGCAAGGACCACGGCGAGAATCTTCACGGTTGCTTTCATAAGCGGTTTTCCGGTTCGCGGAGGACACGGTTTCTGCATCTCAGGTCGCACAGGGTTCCGCCAATGTCCACGTCAGTTGTCACGATTTTGCAAATTCATAGGAGAGAGGACTGGCGTTATTCGTCATTCGTCATTTGTCATTCGGATTTCGGAGTTTCTTCCGCGTCGGCCCCTACGTCCGGTCGGTCGGATCCGTCCTGGCCTGAGTGGCCTTGACTGGCCTTGACTGGGCCTGCCTGCTCGTTGCCGGTCAACGGTTTGTGTCCCGGCCCACGGCGGCGCCGTGCCTTCCGCTGCCTCTTTTGCTTCTCCTCCTCGCGAATGGCTTCGACCAACTCTGACATTTGCTGGACGTTACCAAGCCCTTCCATGAATTCCCTTTTGTTTGCCAGGCGATTCTCGCGTTCGAGGTGCTCGCGCTCCAACCCACCAACGCTGCTTCTCGAGGTCCAACTTCGCGGCCCGATGGTCTTCGCGCCGCATGGCGGCCACCTCGCGAAGCATCTGGCGCAGGCGGTCCCAGCGTTCGGCCGAGGGGAGCGATTCGTCGCGCATTTCATCCAGGGCGCGCGCCAACTCGACCAGCAGCGCCGCCGCCAATCGCTCGCTCAGCGGGCTCTCATCCCCCGGCTTGGCCAGCCGGATGGTGTCAGTGAGCCGGTCGATGCGCGCGCGGTCCTCCTCGGCCTGTTCCCAATCACGGTAACCGCCCAGTCTCCAATCGGACAGATTCTGCTTGTTGATGGGCCTGCCGCCGAATTGTGCGGCAAGCACTTTGCGGACTTTGGGAAGTCGATTGAGCCATCGGAGCAAATCCTCGCCCGGTTCGCCGTCCTGAAGCCGGCGATTGAGTTCCTCGCGAATCTCATTGGGCAGCCGGGCAATTTTGCCGATCCGCGTCCGCCCTTTGTGGCGTGTAGCTGCGACCGTGAGGTCGCGGTCGTGCGCCCCAGGAGGTCCGGCATCGGTATCGTTTTCCTTCGCGCTTGTGCAGTCAGCCTGCGACCTCACGGTCGCAGCACCGTTGCGGGGGCGCCGCCTTCCAAGGCGGCGCGTTGACATAAGGGTGGTCTTGCTTTGGTGTTTCATGATTGGGTCAGTGGTTTAGGTGGTGGGCGAGCGTCCTCGCGGAAGACGCCTGGAGTGAAGGAACGTCGTCGGCTCGCGAGGACGCTCGCCCACCAGGCAACTCGGAACCCGGAACTCGGAACTCGGAACTGGTTCCTGAGAACCGGCGCTTGTAGCCAAAGCTACTCATAGCCGCCATCGTAGGCACACCTGGGCGCGGAATTGTTAGCGCCAAACGAGCGAAACGAGCGAAACGAGCGAAAATCTTTCGTCGGACCCGAAAAAATCATCGGATCGAGTCCAGTAACCACTTTTCTTCGGTAAGTTGCCTTATCGCGAATCCCCTCTCGCATCGAAAATAGCCCAGCGATTTATCGCTGGGTTGCGGGCCTTAGCAATACGAGTCCCGCAGGGACGAAAGAACAAGCGGTTCTTCCGTCCCTAATGGGACTGGTAACTGTCGCGTTTACCGACAACGAAAGACGGTATCAACTTTGTTTGCGCGTCCAGGCTGATGAAAGTCCAAACGTCGCCATCGAGCCCGGCCCGGCCAGCGTTCTTTTGCTTCGCGCCGATGAATCCCCAAATCTCATCCACTTCGATTTGGAGGCAGCTCAAGCCGCGCATCTTGGTATCGAGGATTTGCTGGCAGCCTTCGCCAACACGCACGCCAAGCCGCATGATGGTATCGCGGTGGACGCCCGTAATCCGCTCAATGCTTCGGATGCTGGAACCTTCGCAGAGCACGGAAACCGCCATCACTTTCTTGTCAGTCGGAAGGATATTCATAACGCGGAGCCAGGATGGCAAAAAATACACGGACTGTAAAATAAAGAAATCACTTGTATTTTCTTACAACCCGCATTATTAGTGGCTCTCCCAACGATGAGGAGGGTTGAGAGCGCAGCGGGGTCGGGCCGAACCCGTGGAGCGCGATGACAGAAATGACACCGGCCAGCAGGTTGATAATCTCGTTGCAGAGAGCCTGCTGGCCGGTAGGCAAACCGACGGGGCCAGTTCCCACAGCCGGAAGCTGCAAACGCGGGTTTACACCGCTAGGGACACTGTGCGAGCAGCGGGGTTCGACTCCCACTGGCTCCATCTATTTACGGCAATAACCATACGGCCTTTAGCCGTATAAGCAAGGCAGAACATGAGCATTAAGTTACGATTCGAGGCCGGTTCCATATCAATGCAGGCAGTCCTTAAGGATTCGGCACTGCCAGAGCTTATGGCGCTGATTACATCGCAAAAAGATGACACCGCTACGGCTCCAAGCGCTCCACAAACCGGGGCCGCAGCAGGTAAAGACCCCAACTCCGGATTACCGGATCGTGCGGGATTAGCAAAAGAATGGCTTAAAAAGCATTCTGGCTCGGAAGTCCTTAACTTGATTAAGTGGGAAACTAACCCTGAGAAAATCCTTCTATTGGCCGCTCAGTACGAGTCTTCTGGCGGGAGTGAAGGCTGGCGAAGCTCGGACATGGAGACACAGTTTTCGACGGCAAAAGAGTCACCTCCATCGAACTTCCCACGGGATATAGCCAACGCTATAAAGTCTGGCCTAATTGCGACAGTTACTCCGCGAACCTACAGAGTCTCGCGGACAGGGTGGAATAAAGTCTCAGACGAGATAGTCGCACTCGAAAAAATCTGAATCACGATTGGCTTATGGGCTTGCCTGCAAACCAAATTAGGACACTACATGGGGCTTGAGCGCTTGACTGGGCCGACACCGAGCGATAAATCGCTGGGCTATTTTCGGGAGTCCTCGCGGACGCTAGAGCGTTTCAACAATATCTGTGGCCACAATAGGCAAACCAAGCAAGGCGCCTTGTGGGCGATTTTGGACAAGGGTTGGCCAGTAGCGGCCGATTAACTCGGCTCGGATACGTGCCTCTTGTGCTACGGGTTTCTTTCGTCCCGAAGGGACATCATGAAAATAGCCCAGCGTTTCAACGCTGGGCATGCAGCGATAGATTCCTCAAGTCCCGGAGGGACGGCCGAAAGCACCTGCGATGTGTACGCCACTCGATTCGGCCGTCCCTACGGGACTAGCGCTACTGTGCGCCCAACCCAGCGTTGAAACGCTGGGCTATTGTCAGATGTCCCTCCGGGACAGGGCCGGACGACCTTGAGAGGGTTTCTTCGCGACGCCGGAGACGTTTGGGAACCGCTGACCTGTTGTGGCTACAGTTTTTGGTAAAGCGCTCTAGACTGGTTGCCAAAAGTCATTTCCGAAATGGTGGGGCAAACCTGCCGGTTTGCCGCGGCGCCCAGCAGGGCGCCGCCCACCATTTCGGAAATGACTTTTGGCAATCAGTCTAGCCTAAACAGAATACCCCCATCAGGGCCGGGGTGAGGGGAAGGGCGCGGAGACAGAAAGCCCGATTCCACGGAAAGGAAAAGGCCGCTCCGGGGACCCGGAGCGGCCTGGGAAATCCCTTGCTACTTTTTCTTCGCCTTCGCTTTTCGCTTCTCCTCGATGGCCGCTTGCGCCGCGGCCAGGCGGGCGACGGGCACGCGGAACGGCGAGCAACTCACGTAGGTAAGCCCGATGCGATGGCAGAACTTGACGCTGTCAGGGTCGCCGCCGTGCTCACCGCAGATGCCCAGTTTGATGTCGGGCCGGGTCTGGCGGCCTTTGGCGATGGCGATCTCCATGAGTTGGCCGACACCGGTCTGATCGATCGTGGCGAAGGGGTTCTTCTTCACGATCTCCAGCTCGGCGTAGTGCGGCAGGAAACTGCCCGAGTCGTCGCGGCTCATGCCGAGGGCCGTCTGCGTCAGGTCGTTGGTGCCGAAACTGAAGAACTCGGCGGTCTCGGCGATTTCATTGGCCGTGAGCGCGCCGCGCGGCACCTCGATCATCGTTCCGACCAGGTAGCTGAGCTTGACCTTCTTCTCGGCCTGCACCTGTTTGGCCACCTCGTGGACAACGGCGACCTGCAGGTCGAGTTCCTTCTTGAAACCGACGAGCGGGATCATGATTTCGGGCCGGGCCTTGATGCCTTTCTTCTGACATTCGGCCGCGGCCTCGAACACGGCGCGGGCTTGCATGGCGCTAATCTCGGGATAAGCGATGCCCAGACGGCAACCGCGATGGCCGAGCATGGGATTGAACTCGTGCAGTTCGTGCACACGCTTGGAGATCTGGTCGGCGGAGACGCGCAGCTTCTCGGCCAGTAGATTCTGTGCGCCGTGATCGTGCGGCAGGAACTCGTGCAACGGCGGATCGAGGAAACGAATCGTCGCCGGAAGTCCATCGAGCGCCTTGAACATGCCGAGGAAGTCCTCCCGCTGGTAGGGCAGCAGCTTGTCGAGCGCCTTCTGTCGGTCCGCGGTCTTTTCAGCCAGGATCATCTCCCGCATGGCGTCGATGCGGTCGCCCTCGAAGAACATGTGTTCGGTGCGGCAGAGGCCGATGCCGGAGGCGCCAAACGCCACGGCATTGGCCGTTTGTTCGGGGTTGTCGGCGTTGGTGCGGACTTGCATACGCGTGGCCTGGCTGCACCACTTCATCAACTGCGCGAAGTTCTGGAACGTGGCGCTCTTCTTGGCTTGCGCAGTGCCTTCGAGCAGACCCTGGATGACTTCGCTGGCGGCGGTCTTGATTTGGCCGGCGTAGACTTCGCCAGCGGTGCCGTCGATGGAGAGATAATCGCCTTCGTTGAAGACGTCGCCGTCCACGGTCAAGGTCTTCGCGTGGTAATCCACTTGCAGCGCCGCCGCGCCGCACACGCAGACCTTCCCCATCTGCCGGGCCACGAGCGCCGCATGGCTGCTGACGCCGCCACGCGCGGTGAGGATGCCTTCCGCGGCGATCATGCCGCGCAAGTCCTCGGGCGAAGTTTCGACCCGAACCAGGAGCACCTTGTCTCCCTTCGCCGCGGCTTCGACGGCCCGTTCGGCGTTGAAATAAATCTTGCCGCTCGCCGCCCCCGGGCCGGCGGGCAATCCCTTGGCGATGACTTTCACCGACTTGACCGAAGCGCGGTCGAAGATCGGCGCCAGCACCTGTTCAAGTTGCTCGGCGGGGACTCGCGTGACGGCCGTCTCCCAGTCGATGAGCTTTTCCTTCACCATTTCGCAGGCGATACGCACGGCGGCCAGGCCGGTGCGCTTGCCATTGCGGGTCTGGAGCATGAACAGCTTGCCCTCCTGGATGGTGAACTCGAAGTCCTGCATGTCCTTGAAGTGCGACTCCAGCGTCTTGCGAACGACTTCCAGTTCCTTGTAGGCATGCGGCAGGACTGATTTGAGTCGGGCCACGGGGTCCGGGGTTCGCACGCCGGCCACGACGTCCTCGCCCTGCGCGTTCATCAGGAATTCGCCATAGAACACTCTCTCTCCGGAGGCCGGGTCGCGGGTAAAAGCGACGCCCGAGCCGGAACGTTCACCCGTGTTGCCGAAGACCATCGCCTGGACGTTGACGGCGGTGCCCCACTCCGAGGGGATGCCGTATTTCCGCCGATAGACAATCGCCCGGTCGTTCATCCACGAGCCGAACACGGCGCCGATGGCCCCCTGGAGCTGTTCCCACGGGTTCTCGGGGAAATCTTTTCCGGTGCGGCTCTTCACCAGCTTCTTGAAGCGGCCGACCAATTCCTTCAACGCCACGGCGTCCAGTCGCGTGTCTTCCACGTCGTGTTCGCCCGGGAACAATTCGCCTTTGAGGCCATCGATGACCGTTTCGAACGGCTCGTGATCTTCGCCGGGCAGCTTCTGCACCCCCAGCACCACGTCGCCGTACATCTGGATGAAGCGCCGGTAGCAATCCCAGGCGAACCGCTCGTTGCCGGTGGCCTTGACGAGGGCGAGGACTGTCTGATCGTTCAGGCCGAGGTTAAGGATCGTATCCATCATGCCCGGCATCGAATCGCGGGCGCCGGACCGAACGGCCACCAGCAGGGGGAAGCCCTGGGCGTCGCCGAACTTGTAGCCCATGATCCGCTCCATGTTCGCGACGCCGGCCTGGACCTGCGCCTGGAGGTCCTTTGGGTAGGTGCGCTTGTTCGCGTAAAAGTAAGTGCAGACCTCGGTGGTGATGGTGAAACCCGGAGGCACCGGCAGGCCGATGCGAGTCATCTCGGCGAGGTTGGCGCCTTTGCCGCCCAGAAGGGCTTTCATGGAGCCGTCGCCGTCAGCCTTCTTGTTGCCGAAGGTGTATACGTGCCTGGACGATTTCGTCGACTTGGTTGCTTTGGCCATAGTGTCGTGTTGCGTGATGCGTGTTGCTAATCCGGAAACGTTAAAATGTGATGCGTCAGAGGACCGATGCGGGTCCTGCTGCCGCGAAAACGGAGCGGGGGAGCCTAACAAGGGAAAGGGGGGTGTCAACGCGCATTTCGAGACTCGCACTTTGCAGAACGCGGTGCGGTCACGGGACTGGGGTCACGGTTCAAGTTCTGGCGGGAGCAATCGCTCCACCAAACCATTCAAGACCGCTCACCGGAAATTAAGTCGGAGTTCCCTTTCTGACGGACGCCCAACGAAGATCCAAAATCTTCGATGAAGAATTCTTTTTCTCTTTACACGTCCGGGCTTAATAGGGGTTAGGCGGCCTGGGAGTAACTGCTTCTGTCATATCCGCTCATCATTTGGGCGTGTCGGATGGATCGCCTGAAGCCTTCTCTTTGTTCTCCAGCCTAAGTGACAACCCAAACAAAACGCTGCCCAGGCCAATGTGCGCCCCACCCGCGCCGATCGTTTGAATGACTGTCTTCCCCCCTTCCATAATCTGAAGGATGATGAGTGCCACGCCCAGAACTAGCAATACCACGCCGATGATTCTGATGACTTTGTATCTCTTCATCTGTTTGGTTTTCGTTTGATAGTTGACCTTGAAATGGTGACGCCGGCTAACGACCCAAGCTCAGCGACCCGGCGCACGGGACGCAACGATTGCCACCACGACGCTCCCGCCGGGTTAGGCGCTGCAGCGTGTGGTTAGGCGGCCATTGATGTGGCAAGTGACTCATCAATCATCCTCACAATCTCATCGCGCATCTGTGCGCACAGCAACTCTGACGGAAGCCTCGCCAAGAAACCAGCGAACTCAACGCCGAAATCGGTCGGCTCTCGATGCGACCGGCTGATGAACTCGCGCAGCACCTGAGCGTGCTCGCGCGAAAAAGCCCAAAGCACACTGCCGCGAATCTCCCAGCGCCAAAATGCATCCTGTGGCCAGTGCATGTCATGAACGCGTGCATCTCGGCAGCGCAAGCACTGTGTGACGCCTCGCTCTGACGCGCCTGGCGTCACTGACACGTGGCGGTAGTAATCCTCCGGGCCAGTCCAAGGAAGCAACGATGGAAACCTCTCACGGACAAACCAGCCGCCGTTGCGGGGTAACTGCCAGAGGGGGCTGTTTGCTTTCGGGGTCGGGCCGCCAATGAACTCGAAGGGCTTCTCGAAACGTGCCGGACCACCGCAACGTGGGCAGCGAATTTCTCGCGTTGGCTCGGGGTGTGACATGGCCGCACCGGGTAGGCGCGGGCGGTTAACCCGCCCGCACCCCCCTAAGAACCGTGCGTGAAGGTTTCCCTTCACACGGCTCGAGCCTTGTTAAGAACATCTCTGTGGTGAAATGTTCCATTGCTCGATAAAGTCCGTGCAACATTCGTTGCATCCTAACTTTTGCGGGCAACTTGGCAATACGCGGATGTGGCCGTTGACGCTGCGCTCCATCGGGCGACAGCTTCGG
>Ga0134127_10000675_pt1 | contig 29237 bp, 25 predicted proteins | sample KB31753_FD_96459 | JGI IMG/M metagenome (GOLD analysis project Ga0134127, IMG submission 96459) | Terrestrial soil microbial communities with excess Nitrogen fertilizer from Kellogg Biological Station, Michigan, USA - KB3-175-3 | ecosystem: Environmental > Terrestrial > Soil > Unclassified ... | reverse complement strand
GAAACTCGCAAGTCATTGGAAATCAGGGCAGGCATCCTTTTGTGGTCCAAGCCGGCCAAAAGAGCTCTCGTGAGGTTACGGGGCGCAATGCGCGCACAAAGTCCGGAGGATTCTCTCCCCTAAACGGGGAGAGGGCCGGGGTGAGGGGTGAGAGGGAAACCGTCGTCCCCAGCAACAAATCAGGATGCGTTCCTGCGCCGGCCGTAATCTCCGGCTGGAGCCGCAATTCATCGCCGCCTTGAACGCCGGATTGGCCCAGGGTCTGGTTGTCGAGAAGTTGCTGGCCGGTGCGCCGATGGTGGAGCTTGTAGCTCATGATCTGGCCGTCGGGACTGTGCAGCGGCAGGTTCATCTTCTCGACCAGGAGCACGAGGATACGGTTGACCGCCACATCGTCCGGCGCCTCGACTTCGCTCGAGCGGCTGCCGGACACGTCCAGAATCTTCACACGCAATGCGCCCATACAGGTTCAACGGTTGTTTGAGTTCAATTTCGTCTCACTTGTAATCGGAACGCCCCGCCATCAGTTGAATGCGGTCATTATCCTCAAATACACGACGCAGCCCAGCAGCAGCATGTTCCAGATCATCGAGATCCAGATACCGATTGAGTTGGGTCCCCCCGGTCGATAGGCAGCCCATGCCACTCCCGTGCCTATGGCCGCCAGCAAGGCGGCCACAATGGCCAGGATTATGACGAGCGCGATAATAGCCATGGGGTTGTTCAGTGCTGCCAGCGCGCCAGAAAACAAAGTGACGATGCATAGCGAGGCGATGGCCGCCATCACGAAACCCGTGACCATATACTTCTTCCTCTGAGGCGTCAGGTTCGTGTGCGCCGTGGCGACACAGACCGGGCAGAGGTGAATGTTCGGCGGGAAAAAGAAATCGCACGTCACACACGAACCCTTGCCGCACGTTTTGCAGAAAGCAATTGGAGGGAGCAATGGATGCTGCGGGCAGCCGCGCGCGGGCGCGCTGGTGGCCGGTCCCTGGAAGCTCGAAACCGAGGGAGTGGCCACGGCAGGCGTGGTGGACTGAGGCTGGCTGTAACAAGCCGTGCAACAGATGCTGCCATCGGGCATCGAGTAACAGCAATTGAGGCAGCACGGGGATTTGCAGCGGTCGCAAGTATATTGCGCAGCAACGCCGGGGTGGCGGGGACAGGCAGCAGAAGCGGTGGCGCTCATGAGTTCAATTTGAAATCCCGGCGGACGTGCGAGTTCACAGGCGGCGCGGGCTTAGAATCGGCTTCGCGCCTTGCCACGCTCAATGAGATACAACACCCAAAGAATGAGGGCGATGACACCGAGAATGAGCGCGACGTTGGCCTTGGCCAAGCCCGTCAGGCGCGGGTCTTCGCGGATCAGGCGCCGGGCTTCGACGGCCTTCTGGATGGCCATCGGGCCGAAGATGAATCCCAGGCAGAACATCCCGATAATCCCGTAGGTCAACGCCTTGCCGGCCTCCTCGCAGGTCATATTGCCATCGGCGACCTGGGGTGTGCCCTTTACCGCCATGACTTTGCAAGCCGAACAATATTTGCGGCCCGCGACTTGAACCAAACAATGGGAGCAGAACGCCTCTGCACAACCGGCGCAACGATCCTCGGCGGCCACCCCTTCGTGATTTCGACAATTCATTTAATGAATTGGGCGGAGAATTATTGCAGGGGGATCCCAGCGTCAAGTGGATTCCTCCAACATCCGTAGTTCCACGCAACATGCCCGGCAGACCCCCGAATGGTGCTTCGGGAGCTCGCCGAGGCATGTCGAAGCGGCTGAAGCCCTCGCTCCGAAATGACGGCGGGGACGGGGCCTACCGGGGCCGGAAGTGCTTGCCTGATGCTAACGCAAGACCTGGCCGCGGATTTCGCCCCCGCCGAAATTGACAGTGTGGATATTCATATAGGTGACGCGGTCCAGGATGGGGTCAGCGTGATCGTGCCAACGAGACTGCCGGATTGACCGAATGCGCCCCTGTTCAGCGGGCTGAGATCTACAAGGATGTCAGTGCTCTGGTTGACGACGGCAGGACCGTGAATGTGGGAAGCCGAAGCGCTGGAGCTTAGACCCCGGTAAGTAAGATTCAGGGTGAGTTGATTCAGGACAAGCGCAAGGTTGGCCAGCGCGCTGCCGTCGGTGAGGATTGGGTCGGGCCGCTCCTCGGCCCCGCTCAGGTAGGATTTCATCAGCACGGCGGCGATTTGGCCGCGGATTTCGCCGCCGCCGTTGTTCACCGTATGCACGTTCACGTAAGCCTGGCCGCTGAGGAGCATGTCGAGTTGCGTCGCACTGAGCGTGACCGTTCCAGCCAGGGTGCCGCTGGTAGCGCCGAACGCGACGCCGTTGAACGGAGACAAGTCGATTTGGATCCCGGTGAAACAAGCCGCTGCCCGAAGCACTGTTCGACAGGGGGCCGGAGACAAAGTAACCACAGCCGCGGGGCTGGATTGAGAGTGGAGAAGCAACCCCAGGCCGATTCCGAAAAGCAAGGTGTCCGCGTTGGTTTTCATTCGATGCTTTCGATTGAATTGAAATGGCCCGCAGGGTCGACCGGAGACAGGCAGTGCGATTACAGCCGCGGGCTCCCGCCCGCCACCGAATCAGCCAGTGGGGATGCGCTTGGGCTTGAAACGAGACGGGCGAGAGCGTGAACGGCGCGACATCATGCCACTCCACCGCCAGAGGCATCCGAGGGGGACGTCTCCAGCCAACGAGGACGATACAACCGCGTTGGTTCACGTGGGGAAGATGCCTGGGTCTGGACGTAGGTTCCCGGAAAACAATCCTTCAAAGACCAATTCCGATTTAGGCCTTCGGATTTCGGAATTAAGCTCCTCTTCTCAATTCCTCATCCGCCGGCCAAGTTGCTTTTCCGCTTCGATCCCCGGCCGCTTCCGGCAACAATGCCCCCGCAACCCGGTGAACGTTTCGCTGGAGCGCGGGAACTAACGTGCCAGGTCGGGACTCACATGAACGAGAACGGATGAGGGATCGACCGGACTTCCAACATCTGGTCGACCTGCACTACGCCTCCCTATATCGATTTGCCTTGAGTTTGACGCGATCAGAGAGCGACGCCGGCGACCTGGTTCAGGACACTTTCCTGACCTGGGCAGCCAAGGGCCATCAGTTGCGGGAAGTGGGGCGAGCCAAGGCGTGGCTTTTTACGACGCTTCACCGCAGCTTTTTGCAGTCGCAGCGGCACGCGACACGCTTTCCGCACATCGAACTGGCGGCCGCAGACGAGGAACTGCCCGCTTGCGACCCGGAATTGGTGGCCCGCCTGGACGCACAGGCCGTCGTGGAGTTACTCGGCCGAGTGGATGCGCCGTTCCAGGCGCCGGTGGCGCTGTTCTATCTGGAGGATTATTCCTACCGCGATATCAGCGCGATTCTGGAAATTCCATTGGGGACCGTGAAATCCCGTATTGCCCGAGGGCTGGGGCAACTCAAGCAACTGGTGCGAGCAACGCAAACCGCGTCCGACCGGGCGCAAGAGGAGGCGTTGTGACCCTTGGTGAAGCCAAGCGGATATTGATGCTCTTTCGCCCAGGCGTCTCCGACCCGTCGGATGAGGAGTTCGCCGAGGCCGTAAACTTGGCGCATGCCAATGCGGAGCTTCGGGCTTGGTTCGAGCAGCATTGCGCTTTCCAGACGGCGATGCGGGACAAGTTCCGCAAACTCGAGGTCCCGCCGGGACTGAAAGCCAGGCTGGATCAATCGGTCGAGCGGGCGCGCCAGGGGCCTTGGAAACGAAGTGCTCCGTGGCTGGCAGCCGCGGCAACGGTGGCGCTCCTGGCGCTGGCAGGCACGCTCCTCCTCGGGCGGCAGATCCCTGATCGCTTCGCTGACTATCGATCCCGAATGGTTCGAACTGCACAGAGCCCTTACGCGATGGATATCGAGACAAACAACATGGCCGAGTTGCGCCGGTACCTGGAGTCGCGTGGCGCGCCCTCCGATTACACGCTGTCGCCTCAACTGGAGAAGATGTCGCTCACCGGAGGCGGCCTGATTCGATGGCGCAGCAATCCAGTCTCGATGCTCTGCTTCGATCGTGGCGGCAAGAAGATGCTCTTTCTCTTTGTCATGAAAAAGAATGCGGCAAAAGACTCGCCCCTTGCAGCGTCCGAAGTGGTTCGGGTCAAGTCGCTCCTGACCGTGAGCTGGACGCAAGGCGGCAACACCTACCTTCTGGCCGGCACTGAACAGCCTGACTCTCCCATGAAGTATCGTTAGCCTAGTATCCCCACACCGACGTGCGGTAGCTCAGCCAGCGGAAATCGTCTTTCTCGTCCTGCGGCACTACGAAAGGAAGATTCGCCCCATCCGGCTTGGCAGGAGGCTTCGTGCTCGAGTAACGCCATCGGTAAGGCTCGATGTGCCCGTCCGCATAGGAAAAGTTGGCCGATCCCCGGTGGTAGGAAGCCGGCAATTCCGTCCATTCCCAAGGTTGGGACCCTGGCTTGTTCAGAAAATAGCCGTCATTAATGCTGTCGGGATGCTCTTCGACAAAGAGGAAGATGCGCGATTGGCCTGGGATTTGCGACAGTTTGAAAAACTGTTGGTAATCGGGGTTGTTGACGTTCGTTCCGCCGCGCGTGAATTCGCCGGCGTCGCCGACCATGGCGTTCATCGAGTAGCTGCGCACGCGCGAACTCCAGCCCGCCCCGGCCTGAAGGTCGCTCAGGGCCGTGTCGCTCGGGCAGCGGTAGACCTTCGGCTCCAGGCCCATCTCCTCTCCGATGCCGCCGCGGGTCAGCAGGACCGTGTTCGTGTTGTCGGCGTCGAGTTCCCAATTCATGATGGAACTGCACCAGTTGATATGCTCATTCCGGGCCACATGGCGCCGGATGTCCCTTTCGCCCATGTTGTAGGGCAACGCATCCTCGGCGTCACTGGCATAGACGAGGCAGCCGATCGTCAGTTGCCGGAGGTTGCTCACGCACTGCGTCGTGACGGCTTTGGCTTTGGCGTCCTTGAGGGCAGGCAGCAGCAAGCTGGCGAGTATGGCGATGATGGCAATCACCACCAGCAACTCGACCAGTGTGAAAGCGCCGTTTTCCGGGCGTTTCGTGTAGGCCTGCATGGAACAGCGTCAGTTTTCCTCTGGGCACGATTGCCATCGCGCCAGAAACTTCCTGGAACCTCGCGACTATACCCATTGAGGCGCTTCTGTCAAAGCGGAGAATTCCTGATGCCCGACAGTCGGGAATATCCGGACACCGCCGTGGCGGAGCGGACGGTCCTCGCGTCCGCAAGTGTGTTGCCCAACTGACTCCCATGCCGCCCTCTCCTCTCTCTCCTCTCTCAGAGAGAGAGTCGCTCATCTACTTCTTCTTAGGATCCAGGTTCTGCCGCAATTGCTCGGGGGTGACTGAAGACTCAACGCCATTGCTCGGGAGTTCTGCCTTCGCAATCCAGAGGATGGCGTTCAGAACGGCCTTGCGCTGACTGGCATCGCCCCAATTGGCATGCGTATGGCCTCCGGTGAAGCCAAATCCGCGCCCGCCGCCCGGACGGGAGTAGACCCACATAGTCGTCTCCGCACGCCCGCTGGCCGCAACGATATGGTCGTAAGGGCCCTTAGGGTGGACGTACGGGCCTTTGCGAACCTCATCCGAAGGAGTCGCGACGAGGATCGGGATGACCTTCTCCTTCTCCTTGTTCTCCTGCCAGCGCATGTTGAAGTACCATTCGTCCTTGGTGCTGAAGGGCTTCACGCCGCGGGCGACCGGGTGATTCGGGAAGGTCTTGAACTCCGGTGACCAGATCGGGTTCACCGAATACAGGTTCTCATAGTAACCGCCGATCCACTCCAGTAACTCGGGTCCCCCGTTCGTGCTCGGGATTTCGACGCCATAGTGCATGAAGCCAAGGCCGAGTCCCTTTTTTGCAAGCTCACCCAGGACTTTCCTGCGATCGCCCTGGAGCACCGGATGGCCGCCGCCGCCATCGGCGTAGATCACCACGGCGCTGGCGTTCTCGAAGGCATTCGCATCCTGCGGCCAGCCATTGGAATACACGACGGACGTGACGCCCGCCACGCCGTCCAGGCAACCCTTGAGCAGGAGCATCCCGGCGCGGAACTCGTGCATCCCGGGCGGATGGCTGGGCTTGCCGGCGATAAGGACGATCTTCTTCTTCGGGTCAAGGTTCTGCAGCAAGTCGTCCGGTGTCACCGTGGAAGCCACGCCCTCTGCCGGCACTTCGAGGCTCGAGATCCAAAGCAGCGCGTTGAGAACGACCTTGCGAAAATTATCGTCACCCCAGTTCCGATGAAAGTGCGCCCCCGTGATGCCGAAGCCCCGTCCGCCATCGGGCCGGTCGTAAGTCCACATCACGTGCTCGGCCTGGCCTTTGCGGGCCTGAACATGTGGATTGCCGCCGTGCGTGCTGCTGACGCCGGGCCGGCCGCGGGTGTCCTCGGGCGGAAGGGCGGTCAGGATTGGAGTCACCCCTTTCATTCCCTCGGGAAAGCGCATGTGGTAATACCACTCGTCCTTGATTTTGAACGGCTTCACTCCGCGGACGACGGGGTGGTTTGGGAAGGTTTTGAAATCGGCGTCCCAGTGCGGATTAACACTCCAGTACGTCTCAAAGTAACCGCCCTGCAAAGCGAGGAACGCATCTCCCGGCGCACCCTTTTCGACTTCCACGCCGTAATGGCATGTGCCGAAACCGACGCCTTTCTTCATCAATTCGCCGAGCACCTTGAGCCGCTCGGGCTTCGCTGCAGGATGCCCCTCGCCGCCAGTGCAAAACATGAACACCGCATCCACCCCCTGGAATACCGACTCGTCCGCCGGCCAATCGTTCGACACTACCGTGACCTGGAGGCCAGGCGTATTGGCCAGGCACTTCTGAAGCAAAAGACAGCCAGCGCGGTATTCATGCTCCATGTAGCCGTGGCTGGGCCGGCCGGCCAGCATCAGGAGTTTCTTGTCGGCAGCCTGGGAGGATAGGGTGGCGGCTAGAAGCGCGACGCCCATTACGAGGGTCTTCATCGTGTCAGTGCTGGCGCTCACAGTGGCTGGATCGTTCCGCTTCGTCCGACATCCTACTTCAGTTGCTTAATTCGAATATTCTTGAACTGCACCGTCATCGGGTCGCCCGCGTGAATCTGGAAGGCGAGGATCCCGGTCTTGGCCGCCCGGGCTTCGTCTTCATCCGTCACGTCGGCGGTCTGCACCCCGTTGATGAAATGCTGCAAATGGCTTCCCTTGGCGATGACGACGTAGTCGTTCCAATCGTCCGACTTAAAGCTCTTCTGGATGTCCTCGGACTTCCCAAACGAGCCGGTCGTTTCGATCTTGTGCTTTTTGGGATCGTCGGGGTTGGTCTTGATCGTCACCTTCTGGCCGAGTTGGTGGATGATCCCGCGCCCCTTTTCCTCGTAAAGAATTCCCGTTAACGGCTTCGGCACCATCAGATTCGCCTGGTAACCCGACACCACGAAATCCGGCAGTTCCTTGCTGCGATACTGGATGCCGGAGTCGCCGAAGCCCTTGTCATTGTTGGCGACGATCTTGTACGACAGCCGCAACTCGAAATCGCCGACCATCAGGTTATTATCTCCATCCTTGGCAATGAGGAAATTGTTCCCCTTGGCCGGTTTTTCCTTCGTGGTCTTCCCCGTGATAGCTCCATCCTGCACCGACCAATGGTCCGGCCGCCCCGCCCATCCCGTGAGATCCCTCCCGTTAAACAAACTCTTGAAGCCGGCCTCGGATTCCGCGGCCTGCAACGCGCCGCCGACGAGTAGCAGGAGTGGAGTAACGCACGACGAAACGAGTGAGTGGATGAATCGGTTCATAGATCTTATGGGGTTCGGACGCTCCCGCGGGCCAGTTCATTCGGCGCGCCCGCACAGAAACGTCGTGAATTCGGGGCGGACCATGAGGGCGGGGCGGCAGAAATTCAAGCGCGGACACCAAAGGCTGACTTCGCTGCGTCACTCCACCCTGCCGGCAAAAGCGCTTAGGCGCAAAAGGGCACAGCGCGGCGCAGCCGCAACTGGAAACGAGCGCGGTTTTGGTGAACCGCAGATGAACGCAAATGAACGCAGATATGACCAACGCTTTCACAGCGAGCACGTCAGCGAGGGGCAGCCTTCCTCTGCAGTTCAAACTTGAACCACCCATAGCTGAAACCTCCAATCGCTGAAAGCTCCATGAACCCCGAGGTGGACATGAACATCTGCGATTATCCGCGTTCATCTGCGATTGTATGAGTGGTCTGCTACGACCCACCTCCATCAGCGCCTGAAGATTTGCTCACATGAACAAAACTCTAAGGCGCAACAGTAATTACCTTTTTGAAGCTTGAATTTTGATTGCGGTCTTGGCTCCATGGGACAGTCGCGGACCTGAGCCGCGAAGAGACTCGCAAAAGGAGTTGCGTGACGCCGTTCCAATTCCTAGCGTTGTCGATGTGACTACCCGCCTTCCATTGCTCGCCGTGCTTCTTCTTGGTCCCCCACTGACGCTTCCAGCCGCCGCGCCGGCCCCTCGGTTTCGTGCCGTGGACGTGGACACACAGATTCAAATCGGCTACGGCGTGACCGTGGCGGACGTCAATGGCGACAACAAGCCCGACATCCTGCTCGCGGACAAGAACCTCATCGTCTGGTATGAAAACCCCGGGCCGGAGAAGGAAAACCCCAGCTGGGTGAAGCACGTCATAGCCGAGAAGCTCACGGTCAAGGACCACGTCTGCATCGCTGCGGCGGACATCGACGGCGACGGCAAGTGTGAAGTCGCCGTCGGCGCGGGCTGGGACCCCGGCGACACCCTGAACAGCGGCGCGCTCTTCTACCTGATACCTCCGGCCGACCGCACGCAGAAGTGGTCCCCAGTGGAGCTGCCACATGAACCAACCGTTCATCGCATACGCTGGGTGAAAAATGCGGCCGGCAAATTTGATCTCGTGAGCGTGCCGTTGCACGGGCGCGGCAACAAGCCGAACACCGGCGAAGGCGTGGGGGTGAAGGTGCTCGCATTGAAGATGCCGGCAAACCCGTCTGATCCCTGGCCCACGGAGCTTCTCAATGAATCGTTGCACAAAACCCACAATTTCGACCCTGTGCGATGGGATGCTGACTCCGCGCAAGAGATTCTCGTCGCTGGCATGGAAGGGGTGTTCCTCTTGGATTCCAAGGAAGGCAAAAACAACTCGCTCCAGCTCTCCGGGACTGAAAGCGGCGGTGCCGGCGAAGTGCGACTCGGCAAGCTGTCCGGCGGCAAACGGTTTTTCGCCACCGTCGAGCCGATGCACGGAACGAACCTGGTCGTATACATCGAGCCAGGCAAAGGCACCGGCCAAAAACTCTGGACCCGGAACCTCCTGGACTCGTCCCTCGTGGACGGACATGCCCTGGCTTGCGGCAAGCTCGGGTTCTCGGAGAGCGACCAGATTGTCGTCGGATGGCGCGCGATGGGCAAGGGGGCGCGTGTCGGCATCAAATTATTCGCTGCGCAGGACAGCGAAGGAACGAGGTGGACCTCAACCCTCGTCGATGACAACACGATGGCCTGCGAAGACCTTTGCCTGGCGGACCTCAACGCCGACGGCCTGCTGGACATCATCGCCGCCGGCCGCGGCACCAAGAACGTGAAGATTTATTTCAACGTACCATCCCGCTGACGCAGGAATAACCATGGGCAGTCGAGTCGGAGCCACACATTGTAGCCGACGACGCAAGGAGGCGGACTCGTTCCAAGGTTTGGCGCATCCGCCTCCTCACGTCGGCGGCTACATCGGATCTCAACCTCAGTCCAACGCGAAAGGCACCTCGACCCTTAACCCACACTTCGTCCTATGAATCCCTACCAAGTCGACCGCAACCAGGCCGAGATCGAGGCCCGGGCGAAAATCTCCTGGGGCGACCCGCCGCAGGAAGTCCTCAAATACCTCATGATGCAGGGCATCAGCTACGAGGAAGCGGCCCCGATGGTTGATGCGATGTTTCAGGAGCGCGCGTCGACCATCCGCAAAACTGGAATCACGCGCGTGGTGCTGGGCGTGGGGCTGATGTGCCTTCCGGTCTTCACCTGGCTGTATTTGCTAGTCTCCTGGAAACTGCTCGCCCTGACCGTGATGGGAGGCGTCTGGGGCTTGTGGATGTTCATCAAGGGCCTTTTCATGATCGCCTCTCCCACGTCGGAGTCCGGCGATGTCGCGGACAAATAGCTGATTCCCACGCCGACGCTGTCTCTCACTCTCTTACTCTCAATCCCATTTTGCCCTGGTGATTTGGGGAGTCGGAGTAAGATTACGTGAAAGAGAGAAAGAGGGAGTAGGAGAGCCAATCGGGCAATTCACCATGCGATCCCGTAATCCTCCCCGTGATTACTGGCCCCTCCCCATAAGGTGCCATGCTGCAAGTCGAAGTAGATGGCGGTGATGGGTCCCGAAGTCTTCGGAGCGAAGTCCAGTGTGTAGCCCATGCGCCGCAGTTCGCGCCGCACCCACGAGGGCACTTCGGCATTCAGGGTGATCCGGCCCGGTTCTGCTTTGTGTTCTCCGAACGACGCCCGCATTTGGTAGCTCGTGATGTTGGCGGCCTCGCACGCCTCTTGCACCGTCAGCCCGAACTCGACCATGTTCAGGAAGAATTGGAGTAGATTCTGGTCCTGCGTATCGCCGCCTTGCACGGAGAAGCAGAGGAACGGCCGTCCGTTCGTGAGCGCCAGCGACGGCGTGAGCGTGACCCGCGGTCGCTTGCCCGGCGCGACGACGTTGTAAGGATTCTCGGCTTCATCCAGCACGAAGCTTTGCATCCGCTGGCTCATGCCCACGCCGGTGCGGCCCGCCACACACGCGGGCTGCCACCCGCCACTGGGCGTCACCGAAATCACCCAGCCCTTTTCGTCCGCGGCCTGGATGGAAGTCGTCCCGGCGCGGAAGTCCGCGTCCAACTGCGCCCGGTCCTGCGCAAGCGTTGGGTCACGTTCTCTGTTCGTCTTGAGATTCGACCAATTCGTGAGAAGTCCCAGGAACGGATTGGCGCTGCCCTGGAACCGATACGGGTCGCCCGGCCGCAAGTCGGGATTGTTCTTCTTCCAGTCGATGAGCTTGAAACGCTCGCGCGCGTAATCCTTCGAGAGCAAGCCGGCAATCGGTTCCTCGGGCGGGAAGTCGGGATCGCCGTAATAAAAATCGCGGTCCGCGTAGGCGAGGTTCATCGCCTGATAAATCGCGTGGATGTATCGGGCGCTGTTATAACCCATCGGCTGGAGGTCGACGTTCTCCAGCAGGTTCAACGCCTGCAACATTACCGGGCCTTGCGTCCAATGGGTCAGCTTGAATACCTCGATGCCTTTGTAGGTCGTCCGCACCGGTTCCTCGAGCTTCACCCGCCAGTTCGCCAGGTCCGCCGGCGTGTGCAAGCCACCCTGCTCGCGCGAGCCGCGACAGTATTCCTCCGCGATGTCCCCTTTGTAAAAGCGCTCGTAGGCGGCGAGGATGGCGGCCTTGCGATCCTTGCCTGCCTGAAGCGCCTGCGCCTCGGTGTCAACGAGCTTTTGCAACGTCACGAGCAAATCCGGCTGGCGCCAAATCTCCCCTGCTTTCGGCGGCAGATTCGTGGCACCGCGATGCGGGAAGAACACCTGCTCTGAGTAGGGCCACTTGCGCAACTTTTCCGCGTGCCGCTCGATCTTCGCGACCAATTCCGCTTCGATGGGATACCCATCGGCCATCTGCATGGCCGGCCCGAGCACGTCCTTGAGCGAGAGTGTGCCGAACTCGGCGAGCGTCACCATCAACCCGCCCGGGTTGCCCGGCGTGATGGCGGCCAATGGCCCTTCGGCGGGCGGATGGTGGAGCTTGTTGGTCCTAATCTGCGGCAGCTTGCGGAAATACTCCGGCGTGGCACCCGTCGGCGCGACACCGCACGCGTTGACGCCAACGACTTTTTTCGCGCGCGGGTCGTAAATGAGCGCCTGCGTTTCGCCGCCCCAGCTCACGTCGTCGTACATCGTGCAAACCACCGCGAGCATGGCGCAGGCGGCGTCGATGGCGTTGCCGCCGCGCTCGAACATGCGGGCGCCGGCCATCGCGCCAAGCGGCTTGCCGGTGATCGCCATCCAATGCCGGCCGTGCAAAGGGGGCTTCTGCGTGGCGGAATACGGCTCTGGCGCCGCCGCGAAACAGGACCACGCGAGCAGGAACCAGGGTGAGCAGGCGACGAATCGTTTCATGGCTGGCCCGCAAGGCTACGCTCGTCAGGCCCCGCCGCCAAGAGCGGATCGTCTTCTTACTTCACCGTGTTGACCAATGGCGACAGGCCCTGGATGCGTACTTCCAGGCGGTCGCCGCTGTCGATCGGCCCCACCCCGCTGGGTGTGCCGGTGAGGATGACATCGCCCGGCAGGAGCGTCATGTTGGTCGAAATGAAGCTGACGAGCTGGTAGCAGTCGAAGATGAGCTGACTGGTGTTCGAGTTCTGGCGAAGCTGGCCGTTTTGGAAGAGCTGGATGGTCAGATCGTGCGGGTCGATCTTGGTCTCCACATACGGTCCAAGCGGCGTGAACGTGTCGAACGATTTCGCCCGCGCCCACTGGCTCTCGGAATTCTGAATGGTGCGGTCGCTGACATCCTGCGCCGCGGTGTAACCGAAGATGTAACGCGCCGCGGCAGCCGAAGTGACGTTGCGCACGCGCCGGCCAATGACGATGGCCAGTTCCGCCTCGAAGTCCGTGCGATGAGAGGGGAATGGCACCTCGACTTTAGTGCCGTCCGGGATCAGCGACGTGGGCGCTTTGAGCCAGAACAGCGGCTCCTTGGGCAATGGCTTGCCCGACTCGCGCGCGTGGTCGGCGTAGTTCAAACCGACCGCAATGACTTTCGTCGGGTTGACCGGCGTCAGTGTGCGCAGTCCTTTCCAAGGCGTTGGCTTCTTGTCAAAGGACGGAGACCCGAAAACGTCCCCATGCAATCGAAACAATTCGCCATCCACCACCTTAGCGTAGAAGACTTCGTCGCCCTTTTGAAATCGGCCAATCGCTGCCATAGTCGCGGGCGATTAGTAACAAATGCGAAAAGTGCGTCGCAAGCGCAAAGTCGGTTTTCGCACTGCGGCGGCGCATTCGCAGTTGTCCACATCGACCGCTTACGCACGTTGAAAACCACGAATTGGCACGAATCTGTCGACGGGAGCAACTGTATCTCCATTCCGCCACCGTGCGCGGAGTTGGACTCTTTCCGTACCGCCTGGAATCGTTCGTGGCTGGACTTCGCCGCGCTGCGCTGTATCGCGGATTTTCAATCGCCGAGTGCCAATGAGAGGAAGAATTGAGGAGATGCCCCCTGCCAGCACCGTGTTTCGTTGCATTTCGCGCTGTTTCTTGTTTCCATAGCGCTTTCCAACGCCTCGCGAGGCGATCCGCGAATTTTGTGTAACTGACTGAGCCGCTCCGTGTCATATCACGCAAATCGATCCAGCCGCGCCCTGCGGGCGTTTCACCGTGCGGATCGTTGGCGGCAATGAAGTAAACCTATGAAAAACCTTGTGGTGAGCCTCCGTGTGGCGTTCATGCTGACCCTTCCGGCTATTGCGGTCCGCGGCCAGGCCCCGCCCAACGACAACTTCTTCAACGCCATCCCGATCAACGGCCCCATCGCAACAGTCACGGGCAGCAACGTCGGCGCGAGCAAGAATTTCGGTCAGAACGGCGAGCCGTTCCTGATCGCCGGCAACTTCGGCGGAGCGTCCGTGTGGTGGAGTTGGGTCGCCACCGCCAGCGGCCCGACGACCATCGACACGATGGGGAGCGATTTCAACACCATCCTGGGCATCTTCACCGGGTCGCAGCCTAACCAACTGACGTCGATCGCGGAGAACGACAATTTCGAGGCGAACACCTGGAGTCGGGTGATGTTCAACGCGATTGCGGGCACCAATTACCGCATCTACGTGGACGGGTTCCGCTCCGGCGGCGGCCCCTTCGGCCAGGTCGCTCGCGGCAACATCGTGTTGAACGTCAAAGGCGTAGGCGGGCTGGAATTGAGCATCACCAACGGCATGGTGTTCACCGTGGGCGACCCAATCCCGGTCAATGTTTCGGTCACTCCGGATTTCCCGAACCCGCCCGCCACGCGCGTGGACTTCTTCCGGCGAAGCAGTCCGTTCGTGGCGCCGGTGCAATTCGCCTCGGTGACCACGCCGCCCTTTAGCGCAGTGGCCACAAACGTGCCCGCCGGCTCGAACAACTTTTACGTCGTGGTCTTCGACAGCCTGGGCAACCCCGTGCAATCCCCGGACGTCAGTCTCCTTGTGCAAAACGTGGGTGTCACGCTGGTGGGACCGTTTGAAGACGCGATGTTCGGGCCTAGCAACCCCATCGTGGCCACAGCCTGGGCGTATTTGCCGGGCGGCACGATCACGAATATCGAATTCCTTTTGGATGGCGTAAAATACGCCGAGGACGACGCCCCGCCTTACTCCGGCTTGTTGACCAACGCCACGGGCGGCTCGCACCGGCTTACGGCGGTGGGCCGTTCCGACACAGGAGCGCGCTTCACTTCCCAGCCGGTCAATTTCGGTGTGGTCTCCGCCATCGTGCCCTGGGGGGCGGTTTGGAAGTACTTGGACGATGGCTCGGACCAGGGAACGAACTGGACGGCGCCTTACTTCGACGACTCTGCCTGGAAGAGCGGCCCGGCTGAATTGGGTTATGGCGACGGTGACGAAGCCACCGTCGTCGAGGACAACGGTACGCCCGGCTACACGCAGAATGCCAACGACCGGTTCATCACTACTTACTTCCGTCGCCGGTTCGAGCTCCCCAGTACGGCGGGCCTGGCAAATATTGCTCTCATCATGGAACGGGACGACGGCGCCGTGGTCCATCTCAACGGCCAGGAATTGTTCCGCAGCCCAAACATGCCCCAGCCTCCCACGAACATCACGTACTTAACCTTAACAAGCGACCCTATTGGAATCGAGGACACCATTGACACGGTGATCCTCAACCCGACCAATCTGCTCAGCGGCTCGAACTTGTTCGCCGTCGAAATTCATCAGCAGGCCCAGGACAGCTCCGACATCAGCTTCAACCTGCAACTGCTGGGCATCCCCGTCATCATTCATAACCTTTCGCCCATCGTCGAGTTGACCAACCCGCCCGCCAACTCCTTCTTCCTTGCCCCGGCGTCCATTGATTTGGGCGCCACCGCCCAGGACTATGACGGCACGGTAACCAAGGTCGAATTCTTCGCCGACGGCGTGAAGATTGGTGAAGATGATACGGCCCCATACGCCGGCGTTTGGAATAACCCCTCTTTCGCGGCGCACGTGCTCACTGCCGTGGCCACCGACGACCAGGGAGCGACCACGACCTCCGCCGAAATCCCCGTCGTCGTCTACGACGCGGACGGGACGCCGGTCGCCGCCATCACGAGTCCGGCGGACGGCTTCGTGACCCAGGGCCCCACCAATTGGCTCGTCACCGCGACCGCCCACGCGATCACGGGAGTCACCAACGTGGAGTTCTTCAACAATGGCGTTTCCTTCGGCAACGACGCCACCGCGCCTTACTCGGCCCTCTGGGTCGCGCCGTTCGGCACAAACTTGCTCACCGCGGTGGCCTCCGACGCCAGCGGTGTGCGGGGCACTTCGCCGGTCATCGTCGCGACGATCACCATCCCACCCACGAATGTCATCGCCCCCACGGTATTCAGCCAGACACCCCTGGCCGGCGCCACGGTCACCAACTTGACCACCCTCACTGTAATCTTTAGCGAGAACGTCCAAAGCGTGGACGCCTCAGACTTGCTCATCAACGGCGTGCCCGCCACCAGCGTCAGCGCCAACCACAGTACATCCAACTATACCTTTACGTTTCCTCAGCCGCCCTATGGAGCGGTCAATGTTTCCTGGGCGATGAATGACGGCATCACGGATTACGGCTGGCCGACGCTGTTGGATTTCGATGGGACCGGCCCCGGAGCGACCTGGAGCTACAATTTGATAGACCGAACGCCGCCGGTGGTCGCCTCGCGCACGCCGGCCGCGGGTTCCACGGTGACCAACTTGACGCAAATCAGCGTCACGTTCAGTGAACCGGTCACTGGCGTCGATGCCTCGGATTTGCTGCTTAACGGAGTGCCCGCTTTGAATGTGTCTGGAGGCGGGGCCAGCTACACGTTTGCCGTGGTCCAACCGCCCCCCGGCACGAACAACGTCACCTGGGCTGTGACGAACGGTATTACCGATCTGGCCGTGATGCCCAATCCCTTCAACCGCAGCAACACGGTCAACAATTGGAGCTACATTCTCGATACGCGCGTTGCGCTGGTACAGTCCAATTCGTTTTGGCTTTTCATCAAGGGCACCAACGAGGCCTCCGAACCCAAGAGCGCCTGGCGGCAGCTCGATTACGACGCTTCAGGCTGGTCGAATGCCCCCGCGCCCTTCTTCTACGGTGAATCGTCCCTCACCAACGCGAACATCGCCGGCACGACCTTGAGCGACATGCAGAGCAATTACACGAGCCTTTACCTGCGCAAGGAATTCACGGTGCTCAAGCGCGGGGACATCACCAACGTCTTGCTCAATGCCCAGGTGGACGACGGCTTCATCGCCTGGATTAATGGCGTCGAGGTGGCGCGAGTGCTGATGCCCACCGGCGAAGTCGCCTTCAGCGCCGTGGCCACCGCGCAGGCTAACGAACCGGGCAACAACGGCGCGGCCTATGTTGTCTACACCCTCACGAACGCCCTGCGCGCGGTGGTCGATGGCCGCAATGTGCTGGCCGTGCACGCCTTCAACCAGAACCTCACCAACAGTTCTGACTTCAGCTTCAATGCCCAGTTGTATTACTTCCCACTGGATCCCAACACGGTCCCGCCGCGGCTGTTGGATCCCACCCCACCGCAAGGGGACGTGTTCGCGCTGACCAATGTCCTCATCACCTTCAGCGAGCCGGTCACAGGCGTTCACGCGACTGATCTCCTGGTCAATGGCACGCCGGCCACGGGTCTCGTGACCGTGACGAACACCGCGTACGCTTTCAGTTTTCCGCAGCCGCCCTATGGCAATGTCGTGCTGAGTTGGGCGACCAATCATGGCATCGCAGACTTCGACAACCCGCCCAAGTCTTTCATTGGCACAAACGCGAACGCGATCCTCCGCTACTTCCTCATCAACCCAAGCAATCCCAAAATCGCTTCGCAGGTTCCTGCTGCCTTCACCACGATCACCGGCCTGACCTCCATCGCGGTGACCTTCACCGAACCCGTGTCCGGCGTGAATGCATCGGATCTGCTCGTCGCCGGCGCGCCCGCCAGTGGCGTCTCAAGCGCGGATGGGATCACGCATAACTTTACGTTCGGGCAACCGCCGTTTGGCAACGTGACCATCCGCTGGGCCACCAATCATGGCATCGTGGACGTCGAGGCCGGGAACGGTTTTGATCCGACGCGCTTTGGCGGGCAATGGAATTACACGCTCATTGACCCTGTGCCTTCGGTCACGATCACCAGTCCGACCAACAACACGTTCTTCCTGCCTCCCGCCAGCGTCACCTTGCGCGCGACCGCCTCCGACAACGACGGCACCGTTGCGCTTGTCGAGTTTTATCAGAACGCCAGCAAACTGGGAGAATCGCCGGCCGCGCCCTACACGCTCGGCGTGTCGAATCTGCTCGTGGGCTCGTACGCCTTCACTGCCGTCGCCACGGATAACCAGGGCCTGAGTCGCACCTCCGCGCCGTCCGTCATCAACGTCGTGACGAGCCTGCCCATCACGATTGTGCGCGGCCCGTATCTGCAAATCGGTTCGACCACTGGCGCCGTCGTGCGCTGGCGAACGCAGGTGCCCTCCGACGCGGTCCTCCGCTACGGCCCCAATCCGTACAGCTTGACGAACATCGCCTTCGTGACCACGTACACCAACGAACAGATTATCACCCTCACCGGCTTGAAACCCGACACGAAGTATTACTATTCGGCCGGCAACGCAGCGCAAACCGTCGTGGGCGGCGACAACAGCGGGGAGGATTACTGGTTCAAAACCTCGCCTGAGGTCGGCACGCGCCGGCCGTATCGCTTGTGGGTGCTGGGCGATTGCGGTACTGCGGGCCGCGCCAACGGCACGCCTGACGTCCAGGCGAGCACGCGCGACGCCTTCTACAACTTCGCGGCCACCAACGGCCAGCCCGACCTCTGGCTCATGCTGGGAGACAACGCCTACGAAACGGGCACCGACGTCGAGCACCAGCGCGCGATCTTCGACCTGTATCCCACGACACTGCGCAACAAGTTCCTCTGGACCGTCCTGGGCAATCACGAAACCGCCCAATCCACGACTGCCGCGAGCTTCCCGTATCTCGACATTTTCTCACTCCCCAAGGAAGGCGAAGCTGGCGGCGTCCCCTCCGGAGACGAAAAGTACTATTCATTTGACTACGGCAACATCCACTTTGTCGCGTTGGATTCCATGACCAGCGGTCGCACCGCTGACACCCCAATGGCGGACTGGTTGCGGGCGGACCTGGAAGCCACCACCGCGGAGTGGATCATCGCTTTCTTCCATCACCCGCCCTATACCAAGGGCAACCACGATTCAGACCGCGAGGCGGACCTGATCAGCATCCGACAAAACCTGCTGCCCATCCTGGAAGCCAACGGCGTGGACCTCGTGTTGAACGGCCACAGCCACGCTTGGGAACGCTCCTACCTGCTTAATGGCCACTACGGCAATTCCGACACGTTGACCGATTCCATGAAAATCGACGGTGGCAACGGCCGGGAAGATGGCGACGGCGCCTATCACAAGAATCCCGACGGCGAAGGCGTCGTCTATACCGTGGCCGGCAACGCAGGCCAGGTCACGGGCGGTTCGCTGGACCATGCGGCCCATTTCCTCTCGCTCAATGAACTAGGCACAATGGTCATCGACGTGAGCGGCAACCGGCTCGACGCGATCCTCCTCCGCGAAACGGGCGAAATCCGCGACCGCTTCACCATCACCAAACCGCCTCCCTACCCGCTGCCCCCGAAGAACCTCCTGGCCGTCCCGACTGGCGCGAACGAAATCACGCTCTACTGGACTGCCGGTTCGACCAATCATCTCGGGTTCACTCTGGAACGTTCGATCGATGGGGTGAACTTCACTCAGATTCTTGCGCTCCCGCCCGAAGCAAACAACGCTCTCGACACGGCTTTGCTCGCCAACGCGACCTACTTCTACCGCGCCCGGGCCACCAACACCTTCGGCGCCTCCGATTGGTCGAACATAGCCAGCGCCAGCACGGTCATGCCGACCTCCGCGCCGCGGGCCCCAGCGGGACTCGCTGCCAGCGCCGACGATGGCTTCCACTTCTTCCGCAGCCGGATGGTCCTCACCTGGCAGGATCGTTCCACCAATGAAGCCGCGTTCCAAGTCGAACGCTCCTCCGACGGCGCTGCCTACGTTCCGGTCGCCACCGTTGCCGCGAACCTGGACTCGTTCATCGACGAGGGACTTGACTCCGCCACGCTCTACTTCTACCGCGTCCGTTCCCTCAACGCACTCGGCCTCTCTGCGCCATCGAACCTCGCCGGCGACCAAACCCATCCGCAAAACCAGTTCGGCCGGGTCGGCGATACGGTCTCCTTCCACGCCGGCCCCGAAGGGACCGGGCCCGTCTCGTACCAGTGGCGCTTCAATGGCGTCGCCATCCCAGGCGCAACCAGCGAGACCCTCGTCCTCAACAATGTTCAGCTTGCCGCGGAAGGAGAATACGCAGCTCTCGTCCGCGACGCTACGGGCGCCCTGATCACCAAACCCGGCTACCTGATTGTGGTGGCTCCGCCCCAGATTGTCGGCCAACCGCCGGACACACTCGGAATCGCAGGAAGAACGCTCAGTCTCGCCGCAACCGCGGCAGGCACCGAACCGATGACCTATCAGTGGCGCAAGAACGGCCTTTCACTCTCCGGCGCCAATAATCCTGCACTGGCGTTGCCAGGCGTGCAGGTCGTCGATAGCGGCGGCTATGACCTGGTCGTCGAGAACGACTTTGGCTCCGCCACCAGTCGCGTGGCCGCCGTCAGCATCTATGTGATGCCCGAGCTCGAGCCGGTGCCCGATATCTACGCCGAAGTCCTGCGCACACTGGGGGTGTCCAATTTCGTCCACGACGCCAATCAACCTCCGTTGCAACTGATGTACTCGCTGGCTCCAGGGGCGCCCACCAACTCACGTATCCACGCGCTCACCGGACGCTTTAGCTGGACGCCCACGCGCTCCCAGGCCCCGGGCACCTATCCCATTACCGTGCGCATAGTGGATCCAACGCGCCATCTGCTGAGCAATGAGATGACTTTCAGAGTCATCGTGAACGACTATGTCGAGACGACTGTCGGCTCGACGGCCCTGCTCGTCGGAACAAACGGATTCGTGCCGCTGGACTTCTTCTCCAGCACGCCGCTGTCGGAACTGCACGCTGTGGTCCAGTTGCCCGGCGCCAAGCTGCGCAACCTCTCTGTCGATGCGCTGGCCCCGGCGCTGGCGACCGTCACTCTGCAAAGCCCGGATTCCAATACGGCTGCCATTACCATCGCTGCCACCGCAGGAAACCAACTCCAGGGAACCCAGGCGCTGGCGCGGCTCACCTTCTTCACGCCGGCCGGACAGACTTCTTCCTTTGCACCGATACACCTGGAATCGGTCATGCCCATCCTCGCAAGCCCAGGCCCGGCTCCGACGATTCTGGCCAACCACGGCCGCGCCGCCATCATCGGCACGCAACCCTTGATAGACGCGCGCCTGACGAATGGTGCGCGCGAGTTGGTGATCTATGGAAGGGTGGGGACCACCTATCATCTGCAATATGCGACAAACCTCGCAAACCCCACCTGGACGTTGCGTTCGCAATTCACGTTCACGAATATCTCGCGGAGCTTCTTCCCCGCCAATATTCCACCCACCAATCGTCCTGCGTACTTCCGCGCCCGGCAGCCGTGAGGCCGGCATGAGATTGGAAGAAGCCCAAGTGTCGCCTCGCTGAATAACACGATGAATGGCACGAGACACTCGCGACCCGGTTCGTGGCCCGCAGTCGCGCTCGCCTGTTGCCTGTTGGCTTGGCTCCTCCCGTCTTGCTCAGGCAAACCAAACCCGGCCATTTACGGCAAATGGCAGGAAGCCGGGGATAAAGACATCACCGAGTTCCGCCAGGACGGCACGTTCCGTATTGGCGGCGGCGGTGGAGAGGCCATGACTGGTAAATTCAAGTTTGTCGGTTCCGACCAAGTCAAACTGGAGTTGGATGGCGCGGAGGGCAAGGCAGTCGGCCCGATGGTCTGCAAGGTTGTCATCGAAGGCGACACGCTCGACATGACGATGCCAGATGGCAGCAAGTCGCGTAACAAGCGGGTCAAGTGATGGGTCGCGAGGACTCGCGGTAACTGCCTCCCTTGTTGCGTAGCATCGGTTATCCCCAATGGCGAACGTGGCCTCTGAATCCCTTTGTCAGGGCCGGCCTGATATGCTCCACTGCACGAATCGAGAATGAAACGGAGCACACGCTGGCTTGTGGGGACCATTGGAACATTCATGTTGCTGTTCGGCCTGCTCTGCCTGAACTACACCAAGATGGGTGACTACGAGCGCCACAGTCAATTTGCGCAGCAGCGTGGACTGCCTCGGCCCAGTCAGAGCATTGTATATGTCGGCATGCTGTTCGCACCACTAGCGTGATTGCAAAAGTCATTTCCGAAATGGTGGGGCAAACCTGCCGGTTTGCCGCGGCGCCCCGCAGGGCGCCGCCCACCATTTCGGAAATGACTTTTGGCAACAGTTCTAGGAGGAGCCTTCGTCGGATTTACTTTCGGCAGGCGACCGGCTTCCGCGTCGTGAATTGATACACATGGACTCGCCCGCAGGACAGGACAAGGCGCCCAATCGGGGGCTTCTGATCGCCTGGGCTTTTGCCGCTACTTTCGTGGCGATAGCCTCCACGGGGTTTGCCATCTACTTTTGGATGCAGGCACGGCAAGCCTCCATGCCTCGGGCCGACACTGCGAACGCCTTTCTCGACCTGCCGGAGAGCGCGGTGGCGGGCCGCTACAAATGGATCACGAAGTCCGGCGAAAATGTCATGACACTGAACGAAGATCACTCCTTCAGCTACAAGGATGGCGCGATAAACCCCGCCCACAGATGGGAGATCACGCGGGACGCCATCGTCGTTTTCTGGCTGCGCAGCCAGAATCGATTCAGCAAGACCGAGCGTCCCGGCGTTTACGTCGAGGTCCGGGATGGCGTCGAACTCACACGATTGGAAAAGCAGGAGTAGTCGAATTCAAAGCGACTGCCCGGCGCGGAGCGTTCTGCGGAAAGCTTCGACGGCTTCGCGCTGGCCCGCGTTGGCATGGGCGAAGTCATCCAGCAATTGCCAGGCTTCGGAGGCCCGGCCCGTGCCGACGAGTAGGCGGGCCAGGCCGCCGACCGGTTCAAGGAAACCCGGCGCGATATCCCGGGCCAGCCGGTAAGTCTGTTCGGCTTCCGCGCTGTACTGGCGTCCAGCGAAAAGGTTCCCCTGCGCGGTGGCCATTTGCGCCCAGGCTTTCCGGGTGATGAAATCCTCACCTTCGGAATCGCCGGTGAATCGTTGAACAGCGGCGCGCCAGTAATCGATCGACTGGGCCGCTCGTTCTGCGTTGAGCGGATTCGCATCGGGCGCGCGCAACTCCACGAGCGGTCCGAGTGGCGACGCGGCGCCGTAAGTCGATTTGAATGGGAATGATTCTTCGAGGGCAAAACTCAGGTCGGGATTCTTCGCCAGCAGCGTTTGGAGCAGGCGCTCGTTGATGTCCATGACGGCGACCTGTCCGGAAACGCGGAGTTTGTGGCCTTCCATTTGAACGTCCTCGCCAGGTCGAAGCTGCCTCGGCTCGTCGGGGAAGTTGCGGTCGTGCTCGAGGCGCTGTCGCGCGTCGGCAAGGTAGGATTCGAAGGCGCGTTGGGAATCTTCGCCGCTGAGCGTGGCCAGGCGGTCGCCATGCAAGAAGCCGAGGTATTCGAGGTAGCCGCTGTCGGCCAACGCGTTTTGAGTCACAATGACGCGTGGTTCGCCGCCGCTCGTTTCGTTGAGCAGTGTCGGGATGTAGCGGCCAGCGTCGGTGCCTCCCACATAAACCATCCCCGGAAGCAATGCCCCGAGAACAGCCTGGCCATACTCAAGGAGTTGTTGCGGCGGCCAGTCGCGGGCGACTTCCGTGACACAGAACGTCTCGAACATCGCAGGCCAGATTTTGCGCAACTCAGTCTCGGGCTCCTCCGAGCGAAGGCGCTGTTTGAAATCTTCGAACATTCCTTTGAGTGCCTCAAAGTTTCCCGCCTCGGCGGCAGAGAAAAACCGTTCGATCTCTTCGGTCATCTTCAAGCCGTGCTTTTTCGCAATAGCTTCGGCGATATCACGACGGCTGTGGGCGAACTGAACGAGCTTGTCCGAGACCACCTGCTCGGCGGTCGGCGCAGTCTCTGGTTCGGAGTTGGTGCGCTTGTGGGGCAACCGGGCGAAGAGGCGGTCGCGGGCGGCATTCGAGGAGTTCTCGCTGGCGGTCGGAGGCGCCACGGGTCCCTGAGGGCTCGGGGTGGTTTCCGGGTTTTTCCGGAACTGGCCCAGGACCATGAGCAGCAGGCAGCCGACCGCCAGCAGCCAGAGAACCACTTTGTTGTCGGTACTGCCGTGCGCCGCCTGGCCTGTTGAGGTGCGGGTGTTTCTGTGTCGCATTTTCGTCACCCAGTAGACACCTGGCCACAGCGGATTTGTATACTACTTTGGAAGGGGTCAACGTGACTGAGCTGCAAAACGAACGCCGTAGTGGAGCGGCGACTCGCCTGCATGACTCGCGCAGACGAAGGCGTCTGCGCCACTACTGCGCACGTTTAGGCAATTTCTCCGGGTCCGACGAGCCCGGCAGGATCTTTGTGCGCACAGCTTCAAGGCGTTGATCCAATGATTCGAGACGTCTGACGATCTCGGGGGTGACGACATTGTTGCTCCCCGCGGCAGCTCGCTTATTGGCCGCAGCCCGGCTTCGGCGCAAGCAGGCGTCGATGGTCTCGATGTAGTCGCCGATGAGCAGTGCCATTTCGGGAGTGGAACGCCCGCGTAGCATTTCCAGTTGAAGTCGCTTGAGCTCGAGCACCGGTATCTGCCGGGCCGGCTCCAATTCGCCCAGGACCCTCTGCAATCGCACCGGCGCGCTGAGCGGCAAATCATTGGTGCCGGTCCGCACTTGCAGGGTTGTTGACAGGATTTCATCCAGCCGGGCCACCGTGGTGTCCGTGGGCCAGGCGGACGTGTTGTCGCGTCCGGCAACGTGCGTCAGGGTCAACGTGTACCATTTGTCCACGTCGATGAGGCGCGGGAAACGTGACTCGAAAGAGCGGAGGAAAGCGGTCTGCCAATTGAGATGCTCGGGCAGTCGCTCCAGCATGTCGCGAATCGCCTCGCGCCCGCCACGCAGCCGGAGCAGTTCGCGAACGAACAGGTGTGAACACGCCTGAAACCGCGGGCGATTGGCGCCGGAGAGTTCAGCCTCTGTCGGAAGGCTCAGTTGCGTGAACGTAAGCAACCCGCCGGCGCGCACCACTTCCCGGGCCTGCCGGAGCGGGTCAGGTCCGCGATCGACCTTCACCAGACCTGCTGGCGGAGTCGGCTCGAGCGCCAGCGAGGCCAGGGATGTGGCTTCAAGTTGCGAAGCCAGACCCTCCCCCAGCCAGGGTGGAAACTCGGCTTCGCGATTGACCGCATTGCGGTTGGCGAACTCCCGCAGGATGACGCTGACCGCACAACGCACGAAACGGCTCTTTTCGACGATCTCCGGAATTTCAACGCGGTACCCCCACCCATCGGCAAAGTGAACGGAAGTCACCGTGATCGGCGGGCTGTCTTCCTGGGCGGGAAACGTGTTGACCGTCACAAAACCTTGCCATTTGTCGGGGAGATTCAATTCTCCATAAAGGCTTTGGCGGATCCGCTCGAGGGAGACGGCCGTGAGCGACGGATCCAACCGCAGATAGGTCACCTCCGATGTGGACTGGCTTGCTCGAAAAGGCCCTTGCGGCAGTCCGCGCACCACAAACTGCCCCGAAGTACTACGGACCACGAGCGGTTCCATCTCAGCGGCACGCGCCCCGCAAAGCAGCGCCACCGACAAACCGACGGACGCAATCCAAAGTGGCGCGAGCCTCCCCGCGAGCTGCCCTGAGGGCCGGAGCCCTCCCGCGCCGATGGCGTAAGTTGCGATGGTTTTGGACGGACCCGCTCGCCTCATTTGGACTCTTTCGCTGCCTTGGAAGCCGGCTTGCTTTCTGTCTTGGCAGGTTTGGTATCTCCTTTGCTTTCGCCACTCGTGGTCGCGCCAGACTCCTTTTTGGCCGCCTGCTTGTAACCTTCGCTGCGGTAGTCGGTGATGTAGAATCCGCTGCCCTTGAACAACAGTCCCGCCCCCGCCCCGATGAGCTTCCGCACTTTGCCTTTGCCCCACGATTTGAGCCCGCACAGTTCCTTCGGGCAAGTGGTCAACGACTTGTCTGACATCGACTGGAACTTCTCGAATTCATGGCCGCATTTCTCGCAAAGGTATTCGTAGGTGGGCATAGAGTGTTTCCCGTTCGCATCGGAATGTCGGGGATAATACGGATGCCGCGCCAGAGTGCAAGGGGGGTAACCAGAACTAATCGGATTCCGGCGATTCAATCCTTTGTCCGCAGTGGATAGGCGGACGACTTGGAAACACGGTCCGCCGCCTTACGCCAGCGGCTACGTTCCTCGGGTCCGGCTAGTCCGCTGCCGCGGTGTCAAGCGAGGCAGCCACTTCCAGACGCGCGATGGCCTCGCGCGCGATGAACGTGGCGAATTGGTTCTCGAACCAATCATGGCCCCGGCCACTCGACTTGCCCTCGGCCAGTTTGAGCTTCCAAGCCTGCTTCAGCACCCACCCAAGGCAATGCAGCAGCAACTCCCGATGCTTCCGGCGAAAGCTGCGGAGCACCTCCCAGCGCAACCGTGTTCCCTTGCAGAGATACCGAACCATCGGGTCGTAATTCGCCGCCGCCACGATGTCCCGCGAATCGTACATCCCGCGCGCGTAACAGCAGGTCAACAACGTCAGAAGCATTGGCGCGCTCACAGGCGCATACCAGGCTGAGGCCCGTCTGAGTTCGGTGGTGTCGGCCGTTTGGACCGCGTCCATGGCCAGGTGGAGAAGTCGTTGACCGCCGAAAGCGCTAGCGAGTTCGGCCGTCGCGTTGCGGAGGCCCGTGCTGAAATCCTTTTCACTTGTCATCGGTGTCTTTCCTGGGAACCCCTGTGGTTCCCAATTCGTTTTCTTTTCGTCAGGCAAAATATCGCTCAGATATGTTACCAACTGATGACAGGTCTGTGACGTTGGGGAAAAGAAATCTGGGCCATTAATAGTAACGGCGGTGGGCAAGCGTGCTCGCGAGCCGAGACGTGTAAGTCGGGCAAAGCCAACGGACAGCGTAACGGTGCCGTCCTGGCTGCACTACAAGCCTGCAAACTCAGGCCGGGCCCGAATCAGCTCGGGCATCGCGCCCGCTTCGCGTAAGGCCCGCAGACTCAAGGCGTCGTGGCGTTTCGCCAGACGGCTGCCGGCTTCGTCCGTCATCAATGGGCAATGGTGGAATTTCGGCGGAGGCCAGTTCAGCGCCCGATAGAGCAGGAACTGGCGTGCCGTCGACACCAGCAGGTCTGCCCCGCGAACGACCTCCGTGATACGCATCAGCGCGTCGTCCACGGTCACCGCGAGTTGGTAGGAAGGCACATCGTCGTGGCGCCAAACGACGAAGTCCCCGAAGTCGCGCCCGGCCAGGAACGATTGCGGCCCCTGCCCCGAGTCGGCGAATGAAATGGATTCGCCATCCGGAACACGAAAGCGCCAATTCACGCGCAGGCGGGAGGACAATGTTCCGCGCACGGGCGCCAGTCCCGGCACGAAGAGTTTGTCCGCCTCGACTCGAAACTTGCCATCCGGACCCGGGCGGCACGCACCGGGATACACAGGCTCCTCATCCCCGAGATTGGGTGCCTGCGCCGCGCGCTGAACATCACGCCGCGAACAGATGCAGGGGTAAATGAATCCCCCGGCCAAAAGCGTTTCAAAAGCCGCGACGTATTGCTGTCGGCGCGCGCTCTGCAAATAGGGACCGAACGGGCCACCGATATCGGGTCCCTCGTCCCAACGAAATCCGAACCACGTCAGGTCTTCGAGCATGGCAGCCACGAACTCCGGCTTGCAACGGTCGGGGTCTAGGTCTTCGTTGCGCAGCACCAGCCTGCCGCCGGCCTTGCGCGCCCGCTGCTGCGCCGTCCAGAACGTCCGCGCGTGGCCCAGGTGCAGCAAGCCCGTCGGCGACGGCGCCAGCCGCCCGCGATACGGCTGCACTTCGGCGGCGGCGTTCGGACCAGGGATGCTTGAGTGCGCTGGCATGAATCTTTTGCCGTGCTCGAATCGCGTCGATCCTTCCGGCAAGCGCACGGAAATCAAGCGCAACAGGCGAGGCGCCGTTCCCTCTCCCCCGTCAGGTCTGCGCCACAGACGGATCTGTCCGGTGATGTTCTATTGACGACTCACGCCAACCGCGCCAGTACTTCTCCATGGCCGAACCGATCATTTGTCAAAAGGCCCCGGTCGTGCAGCAAGTCGAGCCGGGCGAATACTGGTGGTGCGCTTGCGGGCGCTCGAAGGAGCAGCCATTCTGCGACGGCTCCCATAAAGGCACCGGGCTCGCCCCGAAGAAGGTCAACATCGAAGCCGCCTGCAACGTCGCCTGGTGCATGTGCAAGCACTCAGGGGACAAGCCCTACTGCGACGGCACCCACAACCGGCTCCCCTAAACACGCCTGTCCCCGGCCGTCCGGCTGCGGGTCCCAGCGGCGTCTCGCCGCGATGGGCGAGCGGAACGCCGCCCTCGCTACTGCTGTGCACTACACCTTGCCGGCTCACCGACTCACCGGCCCACTTTCCCTCTTTCCCACTTTCTCCACTTTCTCCACTTTCTCCACTGCGGCAGCGCTGCTTATCGGTGCCCATCCGTGTCCATCCGTGGTTTCAACTCTTCTTTTCCGGCCAATCCCGGAGCAAAATACCCGCCAAATGTGTCTAAGAAATGCCGCCGACGCGTGTCGTATCGGTAAGATGCGATAGCAGACGAACCTGAGACGCAATGGAACCGGCGGCCAAAATTGATTCCGCTGCATGACCGTGGTCCCACCCGATGCTCCCAGCGCCGGCCCGCCGCGATGCGAATCCATCGAGTCGCTGTTCGTCGCCCTTGAGTCGCCGCTGCTCAATTACGCGCTTCGGCTGCTCGGGGACCGCGCGCTGGCCGAAGACGCCGTCCAGGATGCTTTCATGAAGTTGCACGAACAATTCGCCGAAGTACGCGAGCCCCGACGCTGGCTCTACCGCACCGTGCACAACCAGGCGCTGAACCACCGGCGCCAGGCCGGCAAAATCGTCCCCCTCCACCAACCGGCTGACGACGCCTCGGACGCCGCGAGCGATGCCACCGACCCACAGCCGTTGCCCGACGAACAAATCGCCCGCTGGGAAGGCGTCGGGCTCGTGCGCCTGACCCTCGAAACCCTCGACCCGCGCAGCCGCGAAGTCGTGCGCCTCAAGTTCGAGGAAAACCTTTCCTACAAGGAAATCGCCGAGCGCACCGGGCTGAAAGCCGGACACGTCGGTTACCTCCTTCATCACGCCTTGAAATCAATGGCCGCCGAATTGGCCAAATCCGGCATCGTGCCATGAACCGACCGAGCAACAGCGCAAGCGCCCGTAGCGCAGATTTTCAATCTGCTGTATTGCCGACTTGCAGTCGGCTGAGCGCGCAGGATGGCAACGCGGCCCGAAACGTCGAATGCCCGGCAGATTACAAATCTGCGATTCAGCAGAGTGCAGCTCTGCGCTACGACCCTCGTGCAACCACCGGGCTCGGATTTACGTTCTCACCCCTCACCATGAACCCCGGTAGGGCCGACCTGCTGGTCGGCCTGGACGCGCGGCAGCGCGTCCCTACCGCGGCTCGGGGTTCAAGGCGCAAAGTAATGGTTGGGAGAATTCTCACCCCGGCCCTCTCCCTGTTAAGGGGAGAGAATCCTCCGGACTTTGTGCGCGCATTGCGCCCCGTAACCTCACGAGAGCTCTTTTGGCCGGCTTGGACCACAAAAGGATGCCTGCCCTGATTTCCAATGACTTGCGAGTT
>Ga0134127_10000672_pt1 | contig 29338 bp, 23 predicted proteins | sample KB31753_FD_96459 | JGI IMG/M metagenome (GOLD analysis project Ga0134127, IMG submission 96459) | Terrestrial soil microbial communities with excess Nitrogen fertilizer from Kellogg Biological Station, Michigan, USA - KB3-175-3 | ecosystem: Environmental > Terrestrial > Soil > Unclassified ... | reverse complement strand
TTACCTGTTCGGCAAATTCATGCGTTGCGTGATGGGGACCAACCATATCGACAACTGTGCCCGCGTCTGCCACAGCGCGACCGTCACCGGCATGATGGAAACACTTGGCGCCTCGGCGGCGACCAATTCCATTCAGGACCTCGATCTGGCCCACTTGATCATGGTGGTGGGGGCGAATCCGACGGAGTCCCATCCCGTGGTCGGAGCCAGGATCAAGCAGGCGCATCGGAGAGGGGTGCCTTTGATCGTCATCGATCCCAGACGCACGGAACTGGCACGGCTGGCCGATCTCCACCTTCAATTGCGGCCCGGCACGAACGTCGCCTTGTTCAATGCGATGGGCCATGTCTTGGTGAAGGAAGGGCTTCTCGATCAAACCTTCATCGCGACAAGGACCGAGGGCATCGATGATTGGATGAAGACGATCTCGGATTGTACGCCGGAAGCGGCTGAAGCCATCACCGGCGTGCCGGCCCATCTCATCTACCAAGCGGCCCGGCGTTATGGGAGCAGCGGCGCCTCGTTCTGCTGCCATGGTCTCGGTGTCACGGAACACCGCTGGGGCAGTCATGGGGTCATCGCGCTCTGTAATCTCGCCCTGGCCACCGGCAACATCGGACGGCCTGGCGCCGGCATCAATCCCTTGCGTGGGCAAAACAATGTGCAGGGGGCTTCGGATATGGGCTGCCTTCCGACCTACTTCGCCGGGTACCAGAGTTTAGACGATCCGAAGCTGGCATCGCTGCATCAGGCTGTCACCGGCCGTCCGTTACCCACGAAACGCGGGATGAAAACGCCCGACATGTGGGACGCGGCGATTGCGGGCCGGCTCAAAGGCCTCTGGATCATCGGGTATGACGTGGCGCAGACCGACCCGAATTTGAAGAAAGTGCACGAGGCGTTGAAGCAGGTGGAGTTTCTTGTGGTGCAAGATCTGTTTCTCAGCGAGACCACGAAGTTTGCACAGCTGGTGCTGCCCGGGGCGTCGTTCCTCGAAAAGGACGGCACATTTACCAATCTGGAACGTCGTATTCAGCGAATCAGAAAAGCCGTGGAGCCGCCTCACGGGGTTCTCCCCGATTGGCGCGTGGTCTGCGAAGTCTCAAACAGGATGGGCTATCCGATGTCGTATCGGCACCCCTCGGAAATCATGGACGAGATTGCGAGGCTTACGCCGATGTGCGCCGGTGTGTCCTACGACCGGCTCGATCAGCATGCCGGGTTACAGTGGCCGGTGCCGACTGCCATGCACGAAGGAACAGCATTGATGCACCGGGAGACCTTTCCAAAAGGGAAGGCGCGCTTTGTCGGCGTCGATTACTTGCCACCCGGAGAAGCTGCCAGCAAGGAGTATCCATTCGTGCTGACCACGGGCCGCATTCTCCAACATTACAACTGCGGAGCCCAAACACGCCGGACTGGAATTCTAGAATTGGTCGATACAGACGTGCTGGAAATGCATTCGGCCGATATGAAGGGACTGGATTTGCATGACGGAGAGATCGTACGTGTGGTAAGCGCCCGTGGCGACGCCCTGCTCCCCGTCGTGAGGAGCGAACGCGTCCTGCCGGGGCATCTCTTCACCAGCTTTCATTTCCCTGCTTCTACGGTGAATTCATTGCTCTCGTCGAGTGCGGATGAAAGCTCGAAATGCCCGGAGTATAAGGTGTCTGCCGTGCGCGTTGAATCGATTCAACGGGACGAACTCGATCCGGAAGATGAAGTGGAACTGTCGCACATGCGTCGCCAGTTGATTGTGTAGCGAGACATGGAACAGAGCGCAACCAACGGTCTACTCGATGCTTATGCTCCCGCGCAGATTGCCATGCGGGTGCGTGAAGTCGGCGTCACAAAAGCCACGATGCCGATCCTGACCATGTTCGCCCTGGCCGCCTTGGCGGGAGCTTTTGTCGCGCTGGGCGCATTGTTCTTTACGATTACGATGACCACGAGTCCCAGCGGTCAACCGCCGGCCTTTGGACTCATGCGCGTAGCGGGCGGGATCACGTTCAGTTTGGGGCTCATTCTGGTGGTAGTGGGCGGAGCGGAACTCTTTACCGGCAATAATCTGATCGCCATGGCCTGGGCTTCCGGTCGGGTGACGACACAACAGGTCATGAGGAATTGGGGCTGGGTGTATCTCGGCAACCTGGTCGGAGCGGTTGGCACGGCGATCTTAGTATGGCTGGCCGGCGTGCACACGATGAGCAACGGTTTGGTCGGGGAGACGATGGTCCAGATCGCGCGCAGCAAGATCGCTCTCGATCCGGTCTCGGCCGTGGCGCGCGGAATCCTCTGTAACGTGCTAGTCTGCCTGGCTGTCTGGTTGTGCATGGGCGCGCGGAGTGTGACCGATAAGATTCTCGCCACCGTCTTCCCGATCACCGCGTTCGTCGCCTGCGGGTTTGAACATTCCGTCGCCAACATGTATTTTCTCCCTATCGGTGTGGCGCTCGCTACGGGGACCTCGGCACCGCTCTCAGTCGCTGGCGCGGTCAGCAATCTCGCGCTGGTGACGCTCGGCAACGTCCTGGGCGGAACGATCCTCGTCGCGATGGTGTATTGGTCGGTGTATTTAAGAAATTCGGAATAGCAGGATGCTGAAAAAGTCGTCATTCTCACCCGCCCAACCCCGCCGCGCCGAGACGCGTCTTTCCTCATGCTTCGTTCTCGGCTCATCGAAATCATCAACGCATCCCACTCGGGGAAAGGGCTGTTCCGATAGCTCGGGGTTGGATGGATGGGAACGCTACGCCTCCGGTTTCGACTCGCCTGCGGTCTTGCTTGGGAAAAGGCGCGTCTCGGCGCGGCGGGGTTGGGTGGGTGAGATGTCTGGCCTTTTTGAGCCTCCTGCTGGCTACTCAGAAGAATCACCCTGCGAACACTCGCAACACCTTGCCGCGCAAAAACCGAGTTTTCCGCAAACTGATAGCGTCGCAGGAGTCCTCACATCATGAATTCTCCTCGGACGATCGTCGGTATTTTGGTCGGGGGCGGGCCGGCGCCCGGGATCAACAGCGTGATCAGCGCGGTCACGATCCGCAGTATGCTTGGCGGTTGTGAGGTGGTCGGCATCCTCGACGGATTCAAATGGCTCATGGAAGGCGATGTAAGCCAGGTCCGGTCCCTCTCGATCGAAGAGGTGAGTCGCATTCACTTTCGGGGCGGGTCGTATCTGGGCACGTCGCGGGCAAATCCAACAAAGAAAGCCGAGTCACTCGGTCATGTCATATCGGCTTTAACGAGGCTGGGCATCACGCGCCTGGTGACCATCGGTGGAGACGACACGGCCTTCTCATCGCTCAAGCTGGAAGAGCAGGTGGCCGGGCGCATTCAGATCGTGCATGTGCCGAAGACCATCGATAATGACCTCGATCTCCCGTATGGCATTCCGACGTTTGGTTTTCAAACGGCCCGGCATGCCGCTGTCGAGATCGTCAAGAATCTCATGGTGGATGCCCACACCACGTTGCGCTGGTACTTTGTCGTGACGATGGGCCGTAAAGCCGGCCATTTGGCCCTCGGGATCGGCAAGGCAGCGGGCGCTACACTCACCGTTATTCCTGAGGAATTTCGGGAACGGCCGGTGAGACTCCAGCGCCTGGTGGATCTCGTGATCGGGACGATGGTCAAGCGTCTCAGCGAGGGGCGCTCGGACGGAGTGGTGGTGTTGGCGGAAGGGCTGATCGAGATTCTTGATCCGGGAGACCTGGGTGGATTGGATCATGTCGAGCGGGATGAACATGGTCACCTGCGATTAGCCGACGTGGATATCGGCGACGTCCTCCGGCGTGAAGTGACGAAGGGCATGAAAGCCTTGGGACTTGCCACGTCGATCGTCGCCAAGAATGTGGGGTATGAACTACGTTGTGCGGACCCGATTCCGTTCGATATGGAATACACCCGCGATCTTGGCTATTGCGCGGCGCAGTTCCTTCTCGATGGAGGCACGGCGGCGATGGTGTCGATTCAAAACGGACGGTTTACGCCGATTTTTTTCAAGCATATGCTGGATCCCGTCAGCGGCCGGGCGAAAGTGCGGATGGTGGATATCACGGCGCAGTCGTACCAGATTGCTCGCCAGTACATGATCCGGCTGTGCGACGAAGACTTCAAAGATCCGCTGGCACTGGGCCGTTACGCGACTCTCGCGGGAATGTCGCCGGAGGCGTTTCAGGCCAGGTTTCAGCCACTCGTTCGAAGGTGATGGACACTCACTTGTAAGGAGGCAGAACATGAACGTGCTCGTGGCAACGGATGGATCAAAGTATGGGCAATGGGCGCTGAACTGGGCGGCCAAACTACCGTTCGTCAAGCCGCGCCATGTGACGGCGCTGCATGTGCTCGATCACGCCTGGCTTCGGTTGCCGTTTCGGACAAAGGTAGAGACTCAGCGAGTGGAAGCCCGCTCAGAAAGAATCCTCAAGAAGGTCACGGAGCAGTTGGCGTTGCTGAAACTCACGGGTACGGCCTGCAAGGAACAAGGGTCGGTCGTCACGACCATCTTGAAACACACGCCCAAACGGGACGGGCTTATGGTCGTAGGCAGTCAGGGTCTCGATTTCCTCGACCGCTTCACGCTCGGCAGTGTGTCGACGAAACTTATCCAGCACGCGACGTGCCCGGTGCTCGTCATCAAGGGCGAGGCGGTTCCCTTGCGGCGGATCACATTGGCGACCGATGGGTCAGACGGATCGGTCAAAGCCCTGAAGTTTGTGCTAAGCAAGTTTCAGCCTGTTCGTTCAACCGGCAAGGGCAGTCAGGCGCCGATTCATGTGAGCGTGATCCATGTGATTCCGTCCCTCCCGTTGGCCCCCATCGACGTCGGAACGACGATACCCTGGACCAAGTATCGAAGGTTGAAGGTAAAAGAGACAAGTCGAAGGCTGACTGAACAGACAGCGCAGAAACTGATCGAGGCTGGGTTTAGGGCCGAGCCTCTGTGTCCGATTGGTAATCCTACTGAAAAGATCATGGAGGCGGCTTCCAAACACCATGCCGATCTGATTGTGATGGGGGCGAAGGGGCTGGGCGCCATTGACCGGTTTCTCCTCGGGAGCGTGTCAACACGTGTGGTGCAGCACGCGCACTGCGCGGTGCTCGTCGTTCGATGACAGGGGGAACGCGCGGCGCTGCCGCCGAACGCACGGCGCAGTCGGGATCGCCTGTCAATTCGAGCCTGAAGAGAACGTAACTGAAAGGATGGGCACCATGAATGTACTTGTGGCGACGGATGGATCGAAGTACGGAGGATGGGCGCTGAACTGGGCGGCAACGTTGCCGCTTGTCGAGCGGCCACATGTGACCGCGCTGCATGTGCTCGATGTCGCCGCGCTCCGTGCGCCGTTTCTCTCGCAGCCGGTGATGGCCGGTACGGAGCGGTACATTCAGGAGGAAATACAGCGCCTGGAAGCGCGTTCGACCAAAACCCTCAAGGAGGCCGCGCAACAGTTTGCTTCGCTGAAGCTCAAAGGCACCACCCGTAAAGAACAGGGTCCAATCGCTCCGACGATCTTGAAGTGCGCGCCGAAACGAGATGGACTCCTGGTGGTAGGCAGCCAGGGCCTTGATGCCCTCGACCGCTTCATGCTCGGCAGCGTCTCGACGAATCTCATCCATCATGCGGCCTGCCCGGTGCTTGTCGTCAAGGGCGAGGCGTCCCCCTTGCGCCACTTGATCTTGGCGACCGATGGTTCGGACGCCTCGGCCAAGGCTCTGAAGTTTGTGCTGGCCAAGCTTCAGCCGGATGGTTCGACCGGCAAGGACGGACGCGCGCCGATTCACGTGTGCGTGCTTCATGTGATGCCATTGATCATGTATCCGGGGTTGGAGGCGGCAAGCAAGAAATTACTCGAGCGGAGCGTGCAGAAACTGATCAAAGCGGGATTTACGGCCGAGCCGCTCTGTTACCTTGGGAATCCCGCCGAAGAGATCATGAAGACCGCCTCCCAACAACAGGCCGATTTGATTGTGATGGGGGCCAAGGGGCTCAGCGCCATTGCCCGGTTTCTCATCGGGAGCGTGTCGACGCGGGTGGTACAGCACGCGAAGGGTGCCGTGCTCGTTGTTCGATAGCAGAGCGAGAACTATCGGAGAGTCCCGAACTGTTGTTCTTGTAACCGAGGCTGAGAGAGGGGTATGATAGCGTCAAGCGGCTGAGCTGGTCGCAACCACCAGCGGAACCGCCTCAAGATAACGAATTTATTGACAGTCTCGTCATCCTCGTATTTACTTAAAGACGCTGTGGTAACGATCCGTTCATGCCTCTCTATTCTCGTCTTCGCGCTGCTTCTGCTATGCACTGTATTTCCGGCTGCGCAGATGGGGTGGACTTCCGATATCGTGTGTGGCTCGATCGGCGATACCGGGAGTGGGCACGCTTGTGATTTCAGCGACGCCGGGGAAGCAACCGATTCCGAGGACGATTCGCCACAAGAGGTGCTGGACGGTTGCGTTGTTTCTCGCGTGAGTATGTCCGATTGTGAGTCAAGGCGTTTCCATGCCTCTATGGTTGAGACTCCTCCGTCCACCCTGCTAATCTCCCAGCTGATACATCCTCCGACCGCACACTGATGCGCAGTATCGACGATCTGTTTTATTCTTGATTTCGATCGAACAGCCTCACCGTGACTCTGAAGGAGGCAGCACATGCGGGCTAGGCGTTGGGTTTATGTCGTACTGATGGCCGTGATGGCGGGAGGGATGAATGGGACGCTGCTGGCGTCTTTCGCCCAGGCGAAAGACGAGATGCGTACGTTCGACCTCGATCGTATTCTCGACCTCGCGCTGGAACGAAACCCGGCGATCGCAAGCGCCCGGAGCGTGATTGAGCAGAATGAGGGCCGGCAGATCCAAGCCGGCGCCTATCCCAACCCCACGATCGGCGGCCAAACGGCGAATGCTTCCCTTCGAGACCCTAGCACCGGGTCACCGATTACCGAGTATGGCGTGACGTTGCACCAGACTGTGGAATGGCCTGGCATGCGGGCGGCCCGAAAGGACGCGGCAGGCGCCGGTTTGGCCAGCGCGACGGTCGGCCTCGATGAAGCCAAGCTCAATCTCATCGCGGAGGTAAAGCAGGGGTTCTACGAACTGCTGTTGGCAGAACGGACGGTAGATGTTCTGCAGCAAAATCTGGAAACCGTCCAGGAAGTGGCGCGCCTTGTCAAGGCTCGCGTCCGGTCCGGCGAAGGCCCGCAATTCGAATTGGTGAAGGCGGAAGTGGAGGTGCTTAAAGCCAAGCAAGAGGTGACGAAAGCCAAGAATTCCGTACGCGTGAAACTCGTCGGATTGGACACCTTGACGGCGGGGGCGTTGGGGCCACGGTACAAGGTGCAAGGCGATTTCCGTATCCTTCGAGATCATCTGGACTTCGAGCAACTGGTATCGAGAGACCCATCGCAACATCCTACCCTCAGGCGCCAGGGAAAACTGGTGGAGCAGGCTGAATCTTCCGTCACCAAGGAGCGCCAGAGCCGTGTGCCGAACGTGACGCTGTTTGGCGGCTATGCCAGGGAGGTCGGCCGCGAAGCAGTGTTAGGGGGTGTCAGTGTGCCGACGCCCTTATGGTATCTGCAGCAAGGGCACATTGCGACGGCGCTTGGTGTTCAGCGAAAAGAAGAGGCAGAGTATATTCGCGCCAGGAACGACCTGGCTCGCGCCATCAATCAACATGCTCGAGAGGCGGAAACCGCGCAAGAACTGATCCTCGTCTACGAGGAAGGGCTCATAAAACAAGCGCAAGAAGCGCTTCGTATTGCCCAATTGAGCTTCCGCCAAGGCGCCTCCAGCCTCCTGGAGGTTCTCGATGCCCAACGGGTCCAACGCCAGATCACCGTCGATTATAATCAGGCGCGTTTCGAACTTTCCCTGGCGCTCACCCGGTATGAGCGCGCCGTGGGCGGGCCACTCTAAATGAGAACAGGATAGATGAGAGGCATGGTCATATCTTCCGGCCGATGCACAAATCAATGTGAGGGTCATGCTTGCCCGAGAGGCCGTCTGAGTGCGACGTGCAGGGTTTTCTTCAGCATTTTGCTGTTGGTCTCCCTCATGGCCTGTGACCGTGAGCCGGCGCCGGCGCCGGCTCAGGAGAATGGGACGAAACATTCGGCAGGCGAGGTACGTCTTGTTCGGCTCCCACTGGATGAAGTGACCAGATCCGGTGTGACGGTGGAGCCGGTCGGACGAACGGCATTTCGCACGTACCGTACCTTTCCCGGCGTCGTACGGCCGAACGAAAACGCGTTGGCGAATATTACAACCCTCGTGCGTGGGCGGGTGGTCGAGGTGCATGCCGATTTGGGACAGATGGTCGAGCCCAAGCAGTTATTGGCGGTGCTCCATAGCGGTGATCTTGGACTAGCCCAGTCTGCTTATCTGAAGGCCCGCGCGCGGCGACACGTGGCGGAGCAAGCCTATCAGCGGGCGGAATATCTTTACAAAGAGAAAGTCATCGGCCAGGCAGAGGCGCAGCGCCGCGAAGGAGAGATGATCAGTGTCCGCGCCGAGACTCAGGAGGCTCGCGAAGGGCTCCGCTTGTTAGGCATGAGTGACAAAGAGATCAGCAGCCTTGAGCGGACCCAAACGATCCGCTCGCAGGTTGCCATCGTGGCGCCCTTTGCCGGCCGGGTGATCGCGAGGGATCTCACCAAAGGCGAGGTGGTCGAAACGCGCCAAAAACTGTTTGCAGTGGCCGATCTCTCGACGGTCTGGGTGGTGGGGAATGTCTCGGAAAAAGATATTTCGTATGTGCAGCGCGCAGCAGCCGTGCCCAATCAGCCGGTCGAGGTCCATGTGACTGCCTATCCTGACGAAACGTTCAAGGGAACCGTCTCGTATGTCGGCGACGTCCTCGATACCGCGACACGGACCATGCAGGTGCGGCTCATCTTGGAGAATCCTACCGGTCATCTGAAACCGGAAATGTTCGCCACGATCCGTGTCTTGTCCGAACCGACAGCGGATGTCCTGGTCGTTCCTGAAGCCGCCGTTCAGCATGATCGGGATCGCAGCTTCGTGTTTGTGCAAAAGGAACCCGGCGTTTTTGAGTCTCGGACAATCAAGCTGGGCGAGAAGAACGGAACCTTCGCCGAGATCCTCGATGGAGTGCAAGAAGGGGAAACGGTCGTCAAAGAAGGAGCCTTTACCTTGAAATCCGAGCTGTTGAAGCCCAAAGACTAAGCATGGTCGACAAACTTCTTGAGTTTTCTCTTCGTCGCCCCTTGTTGATCCTCACATTCGCCGGCCTTCTTACCCTTCTTGGGGGCTATGCCTTCCGTACGATTTCGATCGACGCGTTTCCCGATGTGACCAGCGTGCTCGTGCAAATCGTGACAAAAGCGCCCGGCCTATCCCCCGAAGAGGTCGAACGGCTGGTGACGTTTCCCATCGAACAACAAGTCACCGGGGTTCCGCATCTGACGGACCTACGCTCGCTCACCAAAGTGGGTCTGTCGTTGATTACGGTGGTGTTCGACGACCAGATGGATATCAACCTGGCCCGCCAACTCGTGCTCGAGCGGTTGATCGAAGTACAGGAAAACTTACCGCCCGGATCTGAACCGATGATGACGCCGAATAGCACCGGACTCGGAGAGGTGTACCAGTACTATCTGGAAGGGCCTCCCAATTCCGGTCTGGATGCTGCAGCGGTTGAACGGGAATTGATCGAGCAGAGAACGGTGCAGGACTGGGTCATCCGCCCGGTGCTTAAGAGTGTTCCTGGAGTGATCGACGTCAACTCGCAAGGGGGGTATGTCAAGCAATATCAGGTCCTCATCGAGCCTGAACTCTTGCGTAAATACGACCTTTCGCTGCACGAGGTATTTCTCGCCGTGGCGAACAACAATGCGAATGCCGCAGGCAACATTCTGGAGACACATGCAGAGAAGTATATCGTTCGTGGTGTAGGGATGATCCGGAGACTGAGCGACATCGAGAACATCGTCGTCAAGGAAGCGGGCGGCACGCCCGTGCATATCCACGATGTCGCCCAGGTACACATTGGCCATGCTATTCGCCATGGCGCTGTCGTCTTGAACGGTGAGCGAGAGGTGGCGGCAGGGATCGCGCTCATGCTGCGCGGTGGAAACGCCCGCGACGTCGTGGAAGGACTCAAGGGTAAAATCGCCGAGATACAGGAGAAGGGTCTGCTGCCGGCTGGATGGCGGATCGTTCCGTTTTACGATCGTATCGAATTGATCTCCGCTGCATTGAAGACCGTCTATAAAGCGCTGGGCGAGGGGATTCTTCTCGTGGTAGTCGTGCTGTTCCTGTTCCTGGGCGATACCAGGAGCGCCTTGATTGTGGCAGCGACGCTCATCCTGACTCCGCTCGTGACGTTCTTCGTGATGGATCGGTTCGGTCTCACGGCTAATCTCATGTCCTTGGGGGGGCTGGCCATCGCCATCGGCATGATGGTCGACGCGTCTGTGGTGCTGGTGGAAAACATCCACCGGCATCTTTCGGATCCCCGCCACCAGGGTTTGCCCCGGCTGTCCGTCATTCTCAATGCCGGCCGGGAGGTCGCCCGCCCCGTGGTCTTCGGCATCATCATCATCATCATCGTGTTTATGCCGATCCTCTCATTCGAAGGCATGGAAGGCAAAATGTTCAAGCCGATGGCCTATACCATCATGATTGCCCTGACGGTGTCTCTTATTCTGTCGATCACCCTGTCGCCGGTCCTGTGTTTACTGACTCTGAGGGCGGGGCACAACGACTCCGATCCCATAGTGCTCCGATGGGCGAAACGCGCTTATCTTCCTGTGCTGCGCTGGGCGTTAGGGCATCGGATGGTGGTCCTGACAACCACCGGATTTATGTTGGCGGGCAGCATTGCGCTCTTTCCATTTTTGGGGTCGGAGTTCGTCCCCATTCTGAACGAAGGCACGATGGCTCCCCTCACGATCCGTTTGCCGAGCATTTCGTTGGAGCAATCGATCAAGATCGAACGAGAGGTGCAGAAAGCGGTGATGGAGTTTCCTGAAGTACAAATGATGGTGTCAAAAATCGGGCGCACGGAATTGGCAAACGACCCGCAGGAACCGAACGAAAGCGATTCCGTCGCGATGTTACATCCGATTGACACGTGGACGACGGCTTCGACCATGGCGGAGCTGAAAGAGAAGGTCCGCGAGCGGCTGGCAAAGGTGCCAGGCGCCAACTATCTGATCAGCCAGCCGATCCAGCAGAGGGTGGATGAGTTGATTTCCGGGGTGCGCGCAGAGGTCACCGTCAAACTGTTCGGGCCTGACCTGGAGGAACTGCGGAAAACGGGGAACGAGATCGCTCGGGTCCTCGGCACGATTCGGGGCGTCGAAGATCTAAAAATAGAGCAACTCTTCGGCCAGCCGTATATTACGATCGATATCGATCGTGGCAAGATCGCCCGGCACGGCATCAACGTCTCAGATGTGCGCAAGGTCATCGCGACCGCAGTCGGAGGGGAAGTCGCGACTCGGGTGTATGAAGAGCAGCGACGGTTCAGTTTGGTCGTGCGGTTTCCGGAACAGTATCGGAACAGCATCGAGACCATCGGGAACATTCGACTGAAGGCCAGCGGCGGGGCCTACATTCCACTCAGCGATCTCGGCACGATCCGGATGCACGAGGGGCCGGGGCGTATCAACCGCGATCGACTCCAGCGGTATCTGCCGGTCAGCTTCAATACCCACGGGCGGGATATCGGGGGCATTGTGGCTGAGGCGCAGGAGCGGATAGCCCGGGAGGTCGGGTTCCCCGAAGGGTATCACATCGTCTGGGGCGGATCGTTCGAAAATATGGAGCGGGCGATGGCCCGCATCAAGATTATTGTTCCAATTACGATCGGCGTGATCTTCTTGCTCCTGTTCTCGTCGTTCTCCTCGCTCAAGCAGGCAGCGCTGATCATTTGCAATCTCCCGTTTGCGCTCATCGGCGGAATTGTCGCCTTATGGATAACAGGGGAATATTTGAGCGTGCCGGCCTCAGTCGGATTCATCAATCTGTTCGGGGTGGCCGTGCTGAACGGCATCGTGCTGGTGTCCTACATGAATTCTCTTCGCCGACAAGAGGGTATGGGTGTGCAGCAGGCGGTCTTGTCCGGCTGCGTGATGCGTCTCCGGCCCGTGTTGATGACGGCGCTGGTGGCGTTACTGGGATTGGTCCCGCTTGCCCTTTCCAATGGGATCGGATCGGAAGTTCAGCGACCTCTCGCTGTCGTCGTGATCGGCGGTCTCGTCAGTTCAACGCTCCTCACGCTTGTTGTCCTGCCGGTGCTCTACCAATGGATCGAAGAGCGAACCGCTGCTCGAAGTCCTTCAGTGAAGGCCACCCCACAGGGTCACTGATCACCAGGATGTAGCGGTACGAACAGCTCAGTCGTCACCTAACGGATGCCGGCGAGATGGGCGATGATGAGTCTCGCGTCGGCAACAGGATTTGTCGTGAAAGGAGCGGCCTGTTGACGAGTGATCGGGGTGCTCAGCCGCTCGGCCGCATGGCGGATGGAAAGAGGGAAGGACGTGCCCTGTTGAATAAGGCGGAGATGCGCCATCGCATCCCCGTGCCGTCCCGGAACGGAGAACTGCGCTAACCACACTTCAGTGGCGCGGGCCACAGCGCGTCGAGCGCAGACTCGCGCCTTCCCATGATTGCCGTCTTGCTGCGCGGCCTGGGCTGCCGTCATTTCTTGTTCGATCAGTGCTGCCGGTGTCATCGGACGAGGCTCTTCCGATATCTGAATCGTTGCAAGGTGAGCCTCTGGCCATTGTGATCAATTGGAGATAATATCTGCAAGTTGCCCGCCTGAACCTTGGGAGGGTTCGTTTGTGGTTTGTCTCGTTTGTTTGGTTGAATACGATGAGCTCAATGAACCAGCTGCTGAGCGTTGACGTATTGAGGGAGCGTGAAGACAACATGACAGACAGCGCGATCAGAGGACAGGGAACGAGCGCGGCGGCGCAAAAGAGGGCAATGTCGGTGCGTCGGGGGAAGAAGTCCAAGGCGGCGTCCGCCGCGATCCTGATTCTGTCAGGCTCCACGCCGCTCCGTCGAAGGAAATCCGCCGAGACGCTGGCCGAATCCCTGCGCGTAGAATTGTTCAGAGTGGATGTGTCGGCGGTAGTGAGCCAATACATCGGTGAGACAGAGAAGAATCTGAACGACGTATTCGACAAAGCGGAAGCCAGCGGCGCGATTCTCTTCTTCGATGAAGCAGGCGCGCTGTTCGGAGCGCGCGGTACAGTCAAGGATGCCCATGACCGATTCACGAACGCGGAAGCAGCTCATTTTTTCCAGCGCATTGAGAGTCATAACGGAATTGTCATTCTCACGGCCAATGGAAAGGAACGCATTGAGCAGGCCTTTCCTTCTCAGACGCAGGCGGTCATCATGGTGGGGACAATGGGAGCCGGACGGGTGAGGAAGATGCAAGTGTAGGAGATTCCGGCACGCAAACAAGAAAGACCAATCGGTCCTTGCGCGTCACGCGCCAGGGTTTCTGGTGCCGGCGGAATTATTCAGTGTCCGGCCAGCTCGAGTTCGGCGTTTCTGATTTCCATATGCCAGCCACGCGCCGGCCATTGCGCCGAAGATAATGCTCAGGATGTCCAGAATATGTTTATACCAGCCGTCCGGAGTGAGGCCGGGATCTGTCGTTGCGGCTTGAAATAAGACGAAGCCCAAGAAGCCTACGGCGGCGACGGATACGAGAGAGGCGGCAATGATCGCGACCTGCTTGTGATAGTTCGGCGCGAGGAAGATGATCGCTCCCACGAGAGAAGCCGCGGCAATCGTCCTTGTGATGAAGATAATGTATGTGCCGATGATGAGCACCCCATCCATATCCGGCGCTTCCCAAAACTCATCGACACGGTCAAACCCGTGGATAATGCCGAACGCGATGCCAATAGAATGGTTCGCTGCGTACCACAGCATGATGCCTGCCGGAACCGCGATGGCCCATCGAAGGATATTCATTGCTGGATTATTGCGCATGCGTTGATACCGGCACCGATGTTATGTATTGGCTCTCCTGAAGGCGGCGGCGCCAGCGAAGTCCCTATCATATAACTGGTACAAACCAAGAACGCAATCAGAACCATGCATCTCGTGGGGTTACCCTCTCTGCGGATTGACACAGGTTTTATCCAAGATTGAAAGGAACACATGAAAAGCCATCGCACCGATCTAAAAAATATCGCTCGGCGCGCCATGGTCGAACGAGGCCTCTTGCCGGATTTTTCTTCCGAGGCGATGGCTGAGCTTGCCCGCATACAAGCAGCTGCTACAGACCGGCACGCGGGCATGCGTGACTTAACGGGGTTACTCTGGGCGTCGATCGACAACGACGACTCCCGAGACCTCGACCAACTCACTGTGGCTGAACCTCATCCTGATCGGTCTGTCTCAATCCTGGTTGCGATTGCCGATGTGGACGCGCTGGTCATGAAGGAGTCTGCCTTGGATGTTCATGCCAAGCACAATACGACGTCGGTCTATACGGCCGGTGGTATGTTCCCCATGCTGCCGGAAAAACTGTCGACCGATCTGACGTCTCTCGGCGAAGGGCAAGACCGTCTCGCGATCGTGGTGGAGATGGCGATTGCAGAGGATGGGATGGTTCTCAGCTCGACGCTCTTTCGAGCGTTGGTCCGCAACCATGCGAAGCTGGCCTATAACAATATCGCAGCTTGGCTTGCAGGGGAGGCGTCTGTGCCTGATCGGGTCAAGGCCGTCTCCGGCCTCGATGCGCAACTCCGCCTCCAAGACCAGGTTGCGCAGCGGCTCAAGACCCGACGGCATGAACAGGGAGCGCTGAGTCTTGAAACGATTGAACCACGAGCTGTGTTTGATGGTGAGGTGCTGACCGATCTCAGGGTCGAGCAGAAGAATCGCGCCAAGGAACTGATTGAAGATTTTATGATCGCGGCCAATCAGGCGACGGCGTCCTATTTGAAAGGAAAGGGCATGCCTTCCTTCCGCCGCATGCTGCGCTCTCCCGAACGCTGGCAGCGGATTGTTGAGGTAGCCGTACGCTGGGGCGAGTGCTTACCTTCTGAGCCGGACGCGCGCGCGCTCGAAGGGTTCCTCGTTGCGCGTCGGAAGAGCGATCCCCTCAGATTTCCCGATCTTTCCCTAGCTATCGTAAAGCTCATCGGCAGAGGCGAGTATGTACTGGATCAGTCAAAGGAGGGCGCTCCTGAACATTTCGGGCTTGCTGTGAAGGGGTACACCCATTCCACGGCTCCAAACCGACGATTTCCCGATCTCATCACCCAGCGGCTGATCAAGGCGGCGTTGGCCGGCGCGGCAACGCCGTACCGTCCGGAAGAACTGAAGTATCTGGCCGAACACTGTACCGAGCAAGAGGCCGGCGCAGAAAAAGTCGAACGACAGCTCCGCAAATCCGCCGCGGCCTTATTGCTCGAATCGCGGATTGGACAGCGTTTCGACGCCATCGTGACGGGTGCATCCGACAGAGGGACATGGGTCCGGCTTCTTGAGCCGCCAGTCGAAGGGAGACTGGTCACAGGTGAGCGTGGCCTCGATGTCGGTGACAAGGTACAGGTAGAGCTTATGAGCACAGACGTCGAACGAGGGCACATCGACTTTGTCAGGGTTGGATTGTGAGAACTCGCCATCCTCTGGTTTATCTGGTTCAGGGAACGACATAAACCAGCCTGTCTTTCCACTTCACGCGCTTACTATCGGTATGTGTTTTTCTACCGGTCTATCCGGTGTCTCCAAGCTGGTGCGGCCGAGTGTGCCGTCGCGGTAGTCCGACAAGAGTATCCTTGCCGCTTTGTCTCGATCTATCCCTCCGCTGCTTCTAGTCAGTAGGCAGCCGCGCTTCTTGCCAATGGCGTCGATCAGGCTCGTACTCGTCAGTCCCTCTACAGCGAAACCGTAGCGGGCTGTGAGTCGGGCAGGATAGCGCGAAAGCAGGATCGCGGCGAGAAATTCGGCGACCGTTTCATCATCGGCGACCGTGTGGCCTACAGCGTTGATCGTTGCGAGCAGGAGGCCCACGTGAGGGTCTGTGATGGTTCCCCACAACAGTCCGGGTGAGTCGGTGATGGCCATGTGGTCGTCCAGTTTGTGCCGCTGCTGGACTTTGGTCACGGCTGGTTCGTCGCCCACGCGAGCGACGCGGCGTTTGAGGAGCATGTTCATCAGGGTCGATTTGCCGACGTTAGGGACTCCCATAATCAACATGCGCAGCGGCTTCGCGCTGCTGTTGCGATGCGGAGCGAGCGGCTGACAGAGCCTGGGTATCTTGGCGGCATCGCCTGCATGATGGCAAGAAAGGGCCACGACGCTGACTCCCTGTTGTTGATTGAACAGGTCGAGCCAGGCCCGAGTGACGGCGGGATCGGCAAGATCGGCCTTGTTGAGGACTTTCAAGCTAGGCCGCTGGCGGGCCAGGCGCAGTTCCTCGATCAGCGGATTGGAGCTGGCGTTCGGGATGCGCGCATCCAACACTTCAACGATGACATCGATGACCTCCATCGTCTTGGCGGCTTCTTTGCGCGCCGTATTCATGTGACCGGGGAACCACTGGATGGACATGGGGGGACAGGCTTTCTGGCAAAAATGAATTGTACTCTAGCAGGATGCTGAAGAGGCTGCCAGGGTAAGAAGACCGTTTTTTGGTTTGTGTGGTCTGTCTCGTTTGTTTGGTTGAATGGAACTAACCAGATGAACCAAATCAAACAGATAAACCAAACAAACCAGACTAACCGGCCTGCTCGTTATCGCAGGAGTTCGCGGCCGTGGGGGGTAGTGAGATCTTGGTCGGGGCCAAGGGGGACGATACGGGTCGGATTGATGTCGTCGTGGGTGATGTAGTAGTGGCGCTTGATGTGGTCGAAGTTGACGGTGTCGGCGATGCCGTCGGTCTGATAGAGGTCTTTGAGGTAATTGAAGAGGTTGGGGTAGTCGATGATTCGCCGGAGGTTGCACTTGAAATGGCCGTGGTAGACGGCGTCGAATCGCACGAGCGTGACGAACAGGCGCCAGTCGGTTTCGACGAATTGTGAACCGAAAAGGTAGCGTTGGCGCATCAGCCGGGCCTCGAGTTGATCGAGGGCCTCGAAGAGGCGCCACACGGCCTGCTCATAGGCCTGTTGCGATGTGGCGAATCCCGCGCGATAGACCCCGTCATTCACATTTTCGTAGATGAAGGTATTGAGATCGTCGATCTCTTTCCTGATTCCGTCCTGATACAGATCGATCCTGCTCTCGGAGAAGCGATTGAATTCACCGTTGAACATGCGCATGAGGTCGTCGTCGGAATTGGTGACGATGCGCTTGGTCACCGTATCCCACAGCACGGGGACGGTGAACCGTCCCCGATAGTTTGGATCGGTGGACTTGTAGGCCTGGCTGAGGAACTGAAAGCCGTTAATGGGATCGAGCGAATGACCCGGCCCTTCGCGGAATGCCCAGCCCCGCTCGTCGCGGATCGGGTCCACGACCGTCATACCGATCACGTCCTCGAGCCTCTTGAGTTTCCGCACAATAATCGTCCGATGCGCCCATGGACAGGCCCAGGAGACATAGAGATGGTAGCGGCCCTTCGCCGCCGGATAACCGGAACTACCATTCGCGGTCACCCAGTCCCGAAAGGCATCCGGCTGCCTCGTGAAGGCTCCTTCGAGGCTTTGTTCGTCTGGAAATTGCGCCTGAATCGTCATCGCCGCACTCCTGTTTTCTCCTACCGTACCACATTGAGGAGCAATAGGGAGGGTGGGGAGCGGCCAAGGCTGCCCTTAAGAGAGGTCTAAGGAGTAGAGAGGGCCTCGTTCGACGGCCGCAGTAGGACCAACATGGGTGCCCTGCCCAGGAGAGTGAAACGAGCGAGCCAGGAGGGTTATTTGTGTTTATGGTCGTTGATGCGCGTCTGTGCGGATTGACCGAGACAGTCCTGAAAAGTAGAATGTCGGAATATTCTCCACCGGAGAATGGTTGGTACGCAGATGAGAGGATATCCCGCGGGGTCTGGTAACTACAGCACCCATTCAGCTGGTTCACACAAGGAGGTCGTGATGCAGATGTTGTGTCGTATCGTGTTTATGGGATTAGGGATTGTGTTAGCGGGCTGTCTTAGCGGGATGCCAGTCTTCGCAGAGGAGAAACCAGCGGCTAAATCAGCAGAAGACGGCACGAAGATTATCATTACCTCTCCCAAGGACGGGGATGAGGTTGACGACACCTTTGAGCTGAAGTACGAGTTGACGAAGGGTTCCCAAGCCACACACGTTCATGTGTATGTGGATGGTCAGTATCAGAAGGGCTTTGCCGGGCAGCTGAATGGGCTAAGCAAGGGCGATCACAAGATCACCGTGAAAGCTGCCACGAAGGACCACGATCTGGTCACGGCCAGCCACACGATCACCGTCGAAGTAGAATAGCGTTACTTCCCGCCATCCGCAAGGCCGGCAGCGCCTCGTTCACAAGAGGCGCTGCTGCGCTGGGTTATCACAAACTGGCTCCATCACTCCATACGAGCCGTTCCGTTCGCACGGCAGAATGTTCTTCTCCCGACAGCGCCGGATAACAAGTAAAGCGGAAAGGAGCGGCAGGACGCTCTTCCTGCCTGCTGCCGCCGCACAATTAGAAAGAATGTGTTTCCGTGAACCGCGTCCGGCGGATTGACTGAGACAATTCTGAAAAGTAAAATGCACAATGATTGTCTGCCGGAGAACGATTGGTCATTAGATGAGAGGATACCCGGCGAGGATCGTACACTGCAGTGTCTATTCAGCTGGTTCACACAAGGAGGTTGCGATGCAGATGATGGGACGTATCGGGGTTATGGGATTAGGGATCGCGTTGGCGGGCGCGCTCGTTGGAGCACCAGTCTTCGCAGGGGATAAGCCGGCTAAAGCACCGGTCGAGGATGGGTCGAAGGTCGTAATTATGTCTCCCAAGGATGGGGACAAGGTCAGCGACACCTTCGAGGTGAAGTATGACTTGACGAAGGGCTCTCAGGCAACGCATGTCCATGCGTACGTGGATGGAGAGTATCAGAAAGGTTTCTCCGGGGAGATTAAGAGCCTGAACAGAGGGACGCATAAGGTCACCATCACCGGCGCCACAAAGGACCACGATCCTGTCGTGGCCAGCCATAGCATCACCGTCGACGTGCAATAAGACCAGCCATTTTCTCGACCACGAGGGCCTCGTTCACAAGTGGCCCTCGTGCATCGGGTTTCCCAAGCGGCTTCCACTCCTTCCCCGCATAGACCCAGCAAAGAATTGTGCAGACAGGAGAGAGTTACGGCATCGGTTTTGGGGGCGCCTGCGGATTGTGCGGAGGGACTCCGATCTTCAACAGTCGCGTCAGTAATGGAATCGCCGTTCCCTGCATGACGACGGACGTGAGCGCGATAAAAAACACCATATGGAAGATGGTATCTGCCTTCTCAAGCCCGGCCACTAAAGGAAACGTAGCCAAGATGATCGGCACAGCCCCACGGAGCCCTGCCCAGGCTACGAGCGTCTGTTCTCGAAAGGACATCGGTGAAAAAGCCAGCGCTGCGTGGACACTCGCAGGGCGGGCGATGAAGATCAGGAAAAGGGAAATCAGGATGCCCACCCCGGCAACTGGCAGGAGCCTTGCTGGAAATACTTGGAGCCCCAGCGCCAAAAACATGGTGACCTGCATCAGCCAGGCCAGCCCATCGTGAAAACGTAAGACGCTCTGCTGGTGAGTAAAAGGTTTTCGCTGCATGACGAGCCCCGCCAGGTAGACGGCAAGAAAGCCACTCCCATCCAAATAGTCGGTCAGGCCGTAGGTCAGCAGCGCCAGCGCCACCGACAGCACCGGATAAATGCCCTCCAACTCCAAGTCGAGCGCATTGAACAATCGCCGCATGATCTCGCCCATCGCAATGCCAATCGCCGCTCCCAGGCCCATTTGCATCACAAAGAACAGGACAAGCTCCGCAAAAGAGGTCGAGGGTTCCGTCAACAGTCGAATCAGCGCGATCGTCAGTACGACGGCCATTGGGTCGTTGCTGCCGGATTCAAATTCGAGCAACTGGATCAATCGCCGAGGGATCTTGGTCTTCCGCGCCCGTAGCACCATGAAGACGGCTGCAGCATCGGTGGACGACACAATGGCGCCGAGCAAAAGGCCTTCCAGGAATGTGAATCCCTGGACCCAGGCGACAAACATCCCGATGAGCAGCGCTGTGACCAGAACCCCGATGGTCGAGAGCGACAGCCCCTGCCATACGATGGGACGCACCGCCGACCACTCCGTGTCCAATCCACCCGAAAACAGAATCAAGACGAGCGCCGTGATCCCCAGCGACCGCACCAGAGACGGATTGTCGAACGTGATGCCGCCGAGACCGTCGGATCCCGCCAACATGCCGATGGCGAGGAACAAGACCAGCGAGGGAATGCCAAATCGATTCGAGAGCTTGATCGTCAAAATGCTCAGGATGACGAGAGTGGAGAAAATGATGAAGATCACATCAATGGAAGTCGGCATTGTACTGGTATCTTTCGAGGTTGTTCGCCGAGATATCTGATGCGGTCTATAGCATAGACGACCGGATCACGCTAGCTACCAAATGAGGCAAAAAGTTGTTACCTAGGCAAATAGAGAGGGTGGATGTGCAATGAGGGTGTGTTATTTCAGCAGCTGTGCAGAGCGTTAGCTTTGGGGCAAGGGTTTGCCGTGCGCAAAGTCGTCCACGTTGTCCCCATCTATTGTGTTAACGTGAGTGTAAAAATGGATCGACCCCACAGACGTGTGTTTCGATGGCTTTGATCGGGTACTTCGTCTGACAAGTGGGGTCGAGGTGGTGGGAGTAGAGGGTGCGTATAGCTCTGCTGTTGATCATTGCCGGTATTGTCATTTTTGGCCCACAACTATGGACCAGGCGGGTGTTTGCTCAGCATAGCGCGCCCCGTCCTGACTATCCGGGAACTGGAGCGGAGTTAGCGCGGCGCCTACTTGATCGACTCGACATGAAACATGTCAAGGTGGAGATGACTGAGATGGGCGACCATTACGATCCTGAGACCAAAACGGTCCGCCTGACGCCCGATAAATTCACAGAGAGGTCCCTCACCGCTGTTACCGTAGCCGCTCACGAGGTTGGGCATGCCGTTCAAGACCAGACTGGCTATCAGCCCCTTGCGGAGCGCACGCGGCTTGTGCGAGTCGCGCAGGGGGCTGAAAAGCTCGGAGGGATAGTGATGATGGGCATTCCCATCGCGGCGGCATTAGCTCAAACCCCTCTGGCAGGCGTGTTTGTCCTGGTTGCCGGGATGGCAACGATGGGGATCTCTACGCTTGTGCACCTTGTCACGCTTCCAGTCGAGTGGGACGCCAGCTTCAGGCGCGCATTGCCGCTGCTTCAGCAAAGAAACTACCTGTCGTCTGAAGACGAACAGGGGGCCCGCCGCATCCTCACCGCGGCTGCGCTGACCTATGTGGCGGCTTCCTTGGCGAGCCTGCTGAACCTGTGGCGGTGGATCGCCTTCCTGCGGCGATAGGCCGCAGGTACTGTCACGGAATGTTCTCAGGAGGGTTCTGTGCATGGCCAGGAGCTTGTCCGGCATTTGCGAACACGCTCAGAGGTGCTGCGCGCTAGGCGATGTTTTCACTCGGTGAGTCCAGATTCCTGATCTTGAAGACATAGGAATGACGGATTGACAAGGATCAGATGACTTGGAAAGGGTCGCGGGTGTTGGCGGCAACCAATTCACCGCAGGCAGTACAGTGATAGTTGTCCGTTAAATAATCGTCGTTGTCGTGCTCCAATTCCAGATGCAGATGCCTGCAAGGTGGATTATCTCCCTCTGCCCACTTCTCGCGTAACGCAGCAGCTTGCGCCTTCGTCATAATACCCACCTCCATTGCCTAATGACATTATCCAACCAATGATTGTCTAACAAGTTAGTCGACGAGATCAACAGGGGTCTTTTACTACCTCACGAGATGTCTGCTGCTTCAAAGGCCTTGCTCAATATCGCACTTCGGTGAGAGACACGGAAATTGAGATCTCTTTGAATCATAACAGAGATTCCAAGAAGTTTCTGCCGGTTGACACTTGTCACGGTAGAACGTAGCCTCTCTCCGTTTCAGCTTCAGCCTGAAACGCTAACTGGAACTTATCGCTGACCATGGATTGGTTGTGGCTGCTCGGCTTGGTTGTTCTCCTCATTGTTGGGGCTATTGCTGCGTTTTATTCGTATGCGTTTGTGACTCGAACGCGGAAGGAGTTCCACGCGGAGCAACCCGATCTTCGCATCACCAACATGTCTGCGATGAGCTCAGGGAATGTCCTCACTATTTTTCCGGAACTCGAGAACGTGGGCGGAGGTGTGGCGTTCGACTGTCTTCTGCACATGGGTGGATGGGAAGGTAGTTTCGCTGTGAAGAAAGTCTATCCGCGTGGTCCACGGTATCAGAAGCACGTGGCGCCTATCGTATTGGGCCCTGACGCACCGGTCCGTGCAAAACCTATTAACAATGGCTATATCCGGCTGCGGTATCTCGATCGCTGGGGGCAAAAGTACGATTGTTGGTATCAGGTTGTCCAAGTCGAAACCGGGGAAACTCCGCTCTACAATGTTCAAATCGATTTGAAGGATCCTCAGTTGAACGAGCCTCATCCATCATTCTGGGAGATGCGGAAGTTGCTTCGCACGGCTCCTCTGTACGAGTGACCGGACAGTGCCTCGATCCGTTCAGGCGTATCGTGGTCCGAGTAAGGGGGAAGGGCTCAGGTTGTCGGTTGAGGCAGGCCATTTTCGCCGCGGCTGTCGCGGTCATTGAAAGAGCGGCGCAAGCCACGGGTACACGTCGAGCGTGAGCCGCACGCCATACGTTGGCCCATTGTCCTTCCGGTTGATCATATCGTTCCAGCTCTCGAAGGCCACGTTCCGATATCGAATCGCCGCAAGGGAGATAAATCGCTCTTCAAGGGTATGACCCTGGAAGTCGACAAAGAGTCCCGAGTCCAGGCTGATTCCGGTCTCAATCTCAAATTTTGGAAGAGGGCACTCGTCATAGATGCCCCAGCTCAATGAAGTCTGGACAATGTAATTCTGCGGAGCGACTTGCCGAAAGGCCGCTCCGGAGTATGCCTGCGCTATCCGGCCCATAGCGGACCATCGAAACCCACGAACGATATCGGCCGCAAGATGGTTTGCCCCATCCCACCCGAGCAGCGATACGATTGCAGAGCCGATCTCGGCCCCACGGATTCCCGTTCGGGCGAAGACCTCTTGATACAGAGAACCGGTCGAGCCGCCGACTCCCACGAAGACTTTCTTCGGTTGAGTAAAAAGTGGAAGCCACCGTGTCATCGAGCCATCGACCATAAAGTCGAATTCATCACGAGTCTGGCGAGTAGGGACTTTGGGTATTCCAAAGATCGTGTCATGAATAAACTCATTCTGGAGGTAGCGGGTCGGCTGTTCTCCTGTCGGCCCCGCTCCGATCGTGATGTTTGTGCTCCAGCCTTCGAATCGCTTCCAATGTTCAGTCCAACTCGCCGTTCCAAAGTTGATGCCCATCGTTTCACGAATAGGGTTGTATTGCTCTCCTTCGCGGTTGAATTCAGTGAAGCGATTTCCTGTATATCCCAATTCAAGTTTTGAATAGGCGTCTGGGTATGCGAGCCCGCCCCAATGGGCAGTCGGACTCGGAGACTCCGCCGTCGCCAAGTCAACGGTTCCCCAAAGGATCAGGAGAAAGACGGTCCAAGTGAGTCCCTGCCGCGGGGCGCTGGGTCTTGATTTCACGCCTTCCTCATGTGCGATGCGCGCATTCATTTTTCTCGATGCCAAAGAGTCTAACAGGTGTGGTTTAATGTTCTCTTGTCGCCCGACTCGATCCTTGCACCTTTTCCCATTGAGTTCCAGCAATTCAATGCATAAGCCGATAAGTATGGAGATGAAGTCGGGGGTAAAATTTTCCGATTCGGGGGGATTCAGGGCAGCCGGGCATGGGGAGAGATTTTGCGGGCGTATTGTCGCAGGTTCAGCTAGAGTCGTAGTGGGTCCACGAATAAGAGGTGAGATGACGGGCCTGACCGGCGCGCATGACTCACGAGAGTTTGTGAATATGAGGGCGTGGGTTTCCTTTTATGCCTCACAAACAGAAACAGATCGTCATTATCGGGGGCGGTTTCGGAGGTCTGGCGGCCGCGCAATCGTTGCGTGATGTCGACGTGGTGCTCATCGACCGCACCAATCATCACCTCTTTCAACCGTTGCTCTACCAGGTGGCCACCTCTGCGCTGTCTCCTGGCGATATCGCGTGGCCGTTACGCACGATCTTTCGTCGGCGCCCGCATGTTCGCGTGGTCATGGATGAAGTCTTGTCCATCGATCGTGCGGCGCGTCTTGTGCGATTGCGGCTTGGCGCGCCGATCGCGTTCGACGCCCTCATCGTCGCACCAGGATCGCGGCATTCGTATTTCGGGCACGACGCGTGGGAGCAGTCCGCGCCAGGGCTCAAGACCTTAGCCGACGCGGTTCACCTTCGGGAGAAGATGTTGCTGGCATTTGAGGAGGCCGAACGACGACGCATCGCCACCGGCACAAGGGATCGACTCATCTTCGTGATCGTGGGGGGAGGCCCCACCGGTGTGGAGTTGGCCGGCGCGCTGGCGGAGATCGGACGGAAGGCGATGGGGCCTGATTTTCCAAACTTGCGCCTCGATGATCTCGCCATTCTGCTTGTGGAAGGCGGCCCTCGCATTTTGCCGGGGTTCGCCCCTGATCTATCGGCAAAAGCGGCGACTGCGCTCGAACGCAAGGGTGTCACGATCAAACTCAACAGCCCGGTGAGTGAGATTCAGGCCGATGGCCTGGTGATCGGCGGAGAATTCGTTCGTTCGGCGAATATCATCTGGGCGGCAGGTAACAAGGCGTCGCCGCTTCTGAACTCACTCGCAGCGTTCCAGGACGGGTCCGGTCGGATTAAAGTTCAACAGGATTTGACGATTCCGGGGGATCCCTGGATTTTTGTCATCGGCGATGCCGCGCATTATGCAGATCCTAGCGGTAACCCTCTGCCGGCAATCGCTCCCGTTGCCGTCCAGCAGGGCCGCTATGTTGCCACGCTCATTCGTGAAGAGACTGCTGCGGACCAGCGCCGCCCGTTTGTCTATGCGGATCGAGGCATGCTGGCGACCATCGGGCGCGCGCAAGCCGTGGCTCAGTTCGGTTTCTTGCGCCTATCAGGACTGTCTGCCTGGTTGCTGTGGTGCGCGGTGCATATCTTCCTACTGATCGAGTTCCGCAGTCGTGTGCGGGTGATGTCGGAATGGATATGGTACTACCTCACATTCAAGCCTGGGACGAGAATCGTCTATATGCAGACTCGCCAGGCGAGCGAAGAGGAGGGGCGTTATCGCCGCACTCCCCGGAGTTTGATTCGAGGGAGTGAATCGGTCCGGAAAGATTGATGTAGATCTACAGCGCATCACCAGCCGCACATCGTCTCAACCCCGTCCCTAACCCGCATTATTCATGGCGTTTCTGCTGCAATCGCCGATCCGCTGTTGCGACAAGCCTTCGGCCTGCGGGCTCGCCCTCGGACCCTCAACGTACTGCACGAGTACGCTTCGGGTCCTCACGGCTCCGCGCGCAGGTCTCACGACGCGGCTCAGCGATTTCGTCCCTCGACTGGGCTCGGGACCCTGAGCAAGTCGAAGGGCGACGAACCGTCATGAATAATGCGGGCTAGATAGGCCATTGATCTCCCGCGAGAATCCTCTTACTCTAATAGCTGGATTCATGAGTACGGCGGTCATTGTCTCTTGCGGGCGACTGAATTCATATCCGTTACGTTCGGTTGAGGAGACCCATTGTGGCAATTCACGGTTTAGCGAGCAGATGTGTATCTCATCTTATTCTTGCTGTCGCAGCAACCGCTATGGTTGGGATAGGAGTGGGAGTCGGGGATAGCAATCCGGCCTCTGCCTATGAAGTATGGCTGACCGATCAATCCGATACGGCGAAAGAAAGCGGCGGGTTTCTCTACATCTATGACGGTGCGGCGCTCGCAGCAAACCCTGCTGCGGCAAAACCGGCCGTCACAATCGATCTTTCCGGCGAGATCAACACGTTTTGCGAAGCGGCGACCAAGAAGCCAGTCCGGCGCCCGCATATGCTGTTCTTCAACAAGGACCAAGATCATGCGATCCTCTCCTTCCTGAGTGGCCACGTACTGTTCATGGATGCCAGGACGCGTAAGCCGGAGGCCTGCTTATCGATGGGAAAGAATGTCCATGCAGCCTGGCCGACGCCCAATCAGAAGATGGCAATTGCGGCGAATATCATCGAAAAGAAATTTGTCCGTATTTGGACCGACTATGCCGCCCACACATTCAGTTTTGATCCTGAGAAGGATGTGGTGAATCTTGCCTTGTTGGAAGGAGGAGAACGCCCGGATACCTCGCCGATATGCCCGATCACGGAGTCATCCAGTCGCTATGCGTTTGTGACGTTGCGTGGCGGTGGGCTGTTCGTATTCGATGTCACCACGACGCCGATGAGCCTGGTGGTCACACTCAACAACAATGAGATCCACCCTGCAGGCTGTGGTGGTATTCAGGTCGATGAGACGATGTATGTCAATTCCGGCGGCGGCTGGCCGGTGGCGCCTCTTTCCTATGATGTGTATGCCCTCGATCTGTCCAAGCTTCCAAAATCTATTTCAGCCAAATTGGTGTCTCAACGGGATGATCAATTTGCCGACTCCCACGGGATGGCCGCAGTCGGACGGTATGTCTGGAGTGCTGACCGAGCAGGAAACAATATCGAGATTATCGATACGCTCTCAAACTTGAGTGTGGGCTCGATCGATTTGGTGACGGATGGGAACAAGGACCCAGCCCCTGATCTCTTGGACAACGCGCCGGACGGCCAGTATATGTTCGTCAGCCTGCGTGGTCCTACTCCGCTTACAGGGAATGACAAGATGGCGCACAATGCCAAAGGGACGATTCCCGGCGTCGGCGTCGTTCATGTGGATGGCGGAGGGAAGATCGGTCACTATAAGGGACAGGCGATCGTCACGAATATCAAGGACGGAAAAGAAACGGCGGATCCTCACGGGATCGCCGTCCATAAGTAGCGTCATTCTTGGAAAACATCGCGAGGCCGCGGCATTGTCGCCGCGGCCTCGTCGCATCGTGCCCCATCGTCACGCACCCCTCACGGGCATCGGCAGTCTGTTCATCTTGGAGAACGTAGCATGGCTTTGACCACCTACAATAGTGTGACGGTTCCTTCGTTCATGTATGGCACGGCATGGAAAAAGGAGGCGACCACGCAACTGGTGCAGCTAGCCGTGGCGGCGGGTTTCACAGCCATAGATACGGCAAACCAGCTGATCCATTATCAGGAAGCTCTGGTGGGGGATGCCCTGCTTGCCCTCGCGCAGCAAGGGGTCACGCGCGATCGCCTCTTTCTTCAAACGAAGTTTACCCCGACGAATGGCCAGGACCATCGCACCCCCTACGATGCCTCGGCCAATCTCACCACCCAGGTGACCCAGTCTTTCGACAGCTCACTGGCTCACCTGCACACCGACTATCTCGACTCCTATATCTTGCACGGCCCCTATCAGCGACGTGGGTTAGGAGATGCGGATCAGGAAGTATGGGTTGCCATCGAAGGACTCTATCAATCCGGGAAAACGAAAATGATCGGCATCAGCAATGTCACCGCCGAGCAACTTACCCAGCTCTGTGCCCAGGCCGTTGTGCGGCCGATGATGGTTCAAAATCGTTGTTATGCGGCGCTCGGATGGGACAAGGAGGTGCGGGAAATCTGCCGGGCCCATGGCATCATTTATCAGGGTTTTTCATTGCTGACTGCCAATCGAGAAGTCTTTGTCGAGCCAGCCGTTCGGGCCATTGCCCAACGGCTAGAGGTTGGGCTCGCGAAAGTTGTCTTTCGATTTGCGATGCAGATCGGAATGCTTCCCTTGACCGGCACCACGAACCCGCAACATATGAAAGAGGACCTTCAGGCAGAACAGATCACTCTTACCGCTGAAGATATGCAGGTAATCGAAACGATTGGGATGTAGATTATAGTTCTGAAGCATTCTGGGTGGAGACTAAGCCGGGCTGTGGAAAATAGTGGCAATATGAAAGTGCCACGCAGGATGCTCAAAATGACCGTTCAGCAAGGCCGCAGCCGATGAAAGCACCGGAGGCGTAACTTTCTCACCCGCCCGCCCCGAACTGCTAGCGCAGTTCTGTCCCGATGGGCTACGTTGAGGATGCTTTCGAGGTGAGAACGAAGCATGGGAAGAGGCGCGTCTTGGCGCGGCTGGGTTGGGCGGGTGAGACTAGCGATTTTTTCAGCATCCTGCTATGAGGGGAGTTCGATGAGCCGTAGGGTATAGAGATATTGGTAGAGCCCCTTATGTTCCATCAGTTCCGTATGGGTGCCGGTTTCCACGAGACGTCCTTTATTGAGAACGAGGATCCGATCAGCTCGTTGAATCGTCGTCAAGCGGTGGGCGATCACAAAGGTCGTTCGGCCTTTCATGAGTTGTTCCAACGCTTCCTGGACGAGTCGTTCCGACTCACTGTCGAGGGCAGAGGTGGCTTCATCCAACAACAAGATCCGCGGATTTTTCACGATGGCCCTGGCGATGGCGATGCGCTGCCGCTGCCCACCCGACACATTGATTCCCTTTTCCCCTACAACGGTTTGATACTGGTCGGGGAAATTCATGATGAAGTCGTGAGCATGGGCTGCACGGCTCGCCGCCACCACATCTTCTTGAGTGGCCTTCTCGTCCCCGTAGCGGATATTGTCGAGAATCGTCCCGCCGAATAAGATCGTCTCCTGTGGAACCAGGCCGATTTGCCGATACCAACTGTCCATGGTGACTTGGCGGAGATCTTGCCCGTCGATCGTGATGTGCCCCTCAGTCGGATCGTAGAAGCGGTGGAGCAAGTTCATCACAGTCGTCTTTCCAGCCCCGGTGGGACCGACGATGGCGACTAGTTCGCCTGGCTTGGCTTCGAACGACAGATCCGTCAAAACTGGTTGCCGTGGATCATAGGCAAAGCTGACGTGCTCCGCCTGGATGTGTCCGGAGACTGTGGACAGCGGCGTGGCCGTAGGGGAGTCGCTCACCTCGGAGCGTGTGTCCAGAATTTCGAACACCCGTTGAGTGGCGCCCTGCGCTTCCCTGATCTGCGCGAACACACGAGCAGCGGAACTGAAGGGACCGATCAGAATTCCGGCGAAGAGGACGAACGCAAAGAGATCGCCAGGCGACACGCTTCCGTCGATGACCTGGCGTCCTCCATACCACAACACGGCCGCTGCGACGGAGAAGGTGAGGAGG